>OJPK01000570.1_pt1 | contig 16391 bp, 16 predicted proteins | sample 1598491 | NCBI WGS metagenome assembly OJPK01 (sample SAMN03922487, study PRJEB24848) | human gut metagenome | isolation source: stool sample | host: Homo sapiens | place: Germany | collected 2011-05 | reverse complement strand
ACAGCGGCGCGACCATGACGGTTGCGTACACCACCGACACCAGTCCTTTGACACTGTTGCCCAGCGGTCCGAGCAGCAGATTCAGCCCGCCCATGTTGTTGACCTCTTCATACATACGGACCAGGTCCTGCACCTGGGTCTGCTCCATCTCCTGATAATCCAGCTGAAGCGCCTTCTTGGCAAACGCCTCCGCATCCAGCAAAAACAGTTCCTTGGGTCCTTTTTCCACCCAATCCAGCAGAGCGACCAGCATCGAACAGACAAAATTTAAACCGACCATCCAAAATACAATCTGCATCATCTGCTCTGCCGGCGTTTTCAAAATCAATCGGTCAAGAATCAGCGCAGAGCAGACGATATTGATAAAGGGACGCAGCGCCTCCAGAATGTTTCTTGCCAGCACGCACGGAATCAGCCCATGGTCCAGCGAATGAATAAACTTGACAATCGAGATGACCTGCGGGTCAATCACCCGCTGCCAGAACGGTTTTTTAGAAGATTTCATCCGGTCTGCCTCCCAACTTTTTCTGATAGTAATATGCCTGATATTCAAACATCTTTGCGTACTGTCCTCCCTGCTGCATCAGCTGCTGGTGGGTCCCGTCCTCGAGAATCTTTCCGTTTTCTAGATAGACCACCCGGTCACAGAACTGGGTGCTGGACAGGCGGTGGGAGATGAACACCGACGTCTTGCCGCCAATCAAGCTGTTGTACCGCTCATACAGGTCCGCCTCTGCCAGCGGGTCCAGCGCAGCGGTCGGCTCATCGAGCACCATGACCGGCGCATCCTTGTACAGTGCGCGGGCAAGCATCAGCTTTTGCACCTCGCCTCCCGAAAGGCTTTCTCCATCGCTGTACAACTCCTTGGAGTAATGGGATTTTACTCCGTTTGGCATCGCCTGCACCCGCTCCCACAGACCGGCGCGTTCCAGCGACTGCTGCACCCGCCGGTGGTCCATCTGTTCCCCGTTGCAGCACGCCACATTTTCCTCGATGGTGGAAGCCAGCAAAAACGGTTCCTGGAACACGGTGCCAATCTGTGCAAAATATTCCTCGTGCGGGATGGAGGAGATGGGTCTGCCGTCCAGCAGGATTTCTCCGCTGGATGGTCGGTACAAGCCGGCAAGCAGCTTGACCAGCGTGCTTTTGCCCGCTCCGTTGAGTCCTACCAACGCCACCTTTTCCCCTGCGTGGATGGTCAGGTCCAGATGCTCGATGGTGGGTCGGTCGCTTTCCGGGTAGGTAAAGGTGACGTCCCGAAATTCGATGGTGGGTGCCTGCCCGCTCGGTTGACTTTGAACCGGCTGGCTGACTTCCTCGCCATACCCGTCGTCCATCTCCAGATAGTAGCGCATATATCCCATCTGGACGCTTGCCAGACGCAGATAAGAAAAGTTTTGAATCATCTCGGTCAGCCAGGTCGTAAAGCCCGCTACGATCCCGACCGAGAAGGTAAATTCCGACAGACTGATCTGATTTTCCAGCACCTGCGAAATCAAAATGCCATAGGCGGTCAAATCCCGCAAAATCAAAAACAGATTGTTGGAAAGGTCCATCAGTTTGACCCGTCCCCATTTGCTCTTGCAGATGCTCCTGGTTTGGTCGTTCAGCTCCTTGAGACGTTCGGGGAACCAGTTTTCGATAGCATACATACGGATGTCCTTGGCGTTTTCTATCTGGCTGCAATAGCGGTATAGGTATCGGTGCTGTGTCCGCAGCTCCTCCTCCTGCTGTCGATGCTCCTTCTGATAGCGGTAGGAAAAGCGCTCCAGCAGCAGACAGCACAGGCTCATCGCCGCTAAAATCATCAGAATCTTCGGATGGATGCTGCCGATAAAGCCGGCATAGAGCAGCAGACCCAGCAGGTTATAAAGAAACAGCGGCGTCTTGGAAAAAATCTGCCCAATCCCCCAGTTGTCTCCGTTGATTGCCCAAAAGGCGTTCTGCTGCTCGACCTGTTTGGTGTGCGGCTCGATGTTCTGATAGCCGGTGGTGGTAATTTTTTTATAATACTGCATCGTCAGGGTCCGGTTTCGGCACTCCATTGTATAGTAGGCAAGGTTCTGGTTGAGCACATTCTGTCCCCACTTGAGCAGCAGCATCACCATGCCCACCGCTGCCACCGCCGCTACAAATCCGGCAAGGTTTCGCTTTTCCAGCATCGCCACGATCATCGCGGGCAGCAGGTTGCCGGTCAACGGAAACAGCACCGATACCAGCACCGTCAACGGCAAAAGCAGGCGGGTGATGGGGTATTCCCGAAACAGCATCCCATAGGCATACCGCAGGTTGCTGATGATTGCGCCGTCCGGCTGAGGCTGTCGTTGTTTTTCCTTCATTCTTCATTCCTCCTTTTGCCTGTATCATAGCATAAATCGGGGACAAAAAAACAATTCGTGCACGAACGGTCGTTTTCCGTGCACGAATTGTCATCCCACCGCCACTTTTCCTTACAGCGGCAGCATGATTTCGGTGGCAAAGACCCCCGGCTCATTTTTGCGATTGATAAATCCGCCGTACTTTTCCACCGTGTTGTTGATTCGTTTAAGCCCGTGTCCGTGGTTCCCGCGCTTGGTGGTGATGTACTCCTCGTCCAGCTTGCGCACCAATTCTCCGGTGGCGTTGGTCACCGAGATGTACAGCTGCTTTCTAAAAATTCCGATGTACAGCCGCAAAAACCGTTGCTCCACCGGCAGCTGCTCGCACGCTTCCACCGCGTTGTCAATCAGGTTGCCCAGCAGCACGCACAGGTCAATATCGCTGACCGAGAGCTTGGGTGGCACCGTCGCTTTATAATGCAGGCTGATCTGCTGCTTTTGCGCATAGGAAAGCTTGGAATTTAGGATAGCATCCAGCGAGACGTTGCCCGTTTCCACCAGTTGCTTGATGCTGTCCAGGTCCTGCTCCAGCCGCCCCAGATATTCCTGGGCAAGCTCGGTTTGACCCATGCTCAACTGTGCCTTGAGCACCTGCAGATGGTTGTGGTAGTCGTGCCGCCAGCCGCGCATGGTCATATACAGTCCCTGTACCTCCTCCACCTGTTTGGCAACCACCTTGTTCTGGTATTCCATCATGCTCTGCTCGTAGCTTTTGCGCAGAAAGTTCTGGTTATTTTCCGACAGGAAAAAGATTGCCGTTGCCAGCAGTGAAAACGTCCAGCTGCCCTGTGCGGCTGTCCCGTTTTGGTTTAACAGGCAAAGTCCGACCTGCACCAGAACAAACAGAGCGGCAAACCTGAACGAGACGCGGTTTGTGCCCAGACGGTCGCCCAGATGCACCAGCAAAAAGGCAGTGATGCACACCACCGGCAGTGAAAGCCATCCGTACCCTGCCAAAGCGCCTGCCGCTCCAAAAGCTGCCAACAGCAGGGCAGCTGCCAGCCAACGCCAGCCGCGCTGCCGAAAGAGCTGCACGGCAAGATACCCTCCCACCGCTGCGGTGCATCCAAGCTGTACCGCCAGCGGTATGATCGACCGGTTCATTCCAGCATCTCCTTTCTGTAATAGCGGATAAACTGCTCGTTTAAATTTTTATAGGCTCCGCGCGAGACCGGCACCGTCAAACCGGTATCCAGTGTACATTCGGTGCGGCTGATGCGCAAAAGGTGCGCTAAATTGACATAAAAGCTGCGGTGGCTCATCACAAAGCTGTCGCCCAAATGCCCGGCAAGGGAGGACAGGCTCGCTTTCTGCTGGAGCTGTCCTGTGGTGGTGTGGAAAATCAGGTAATGTCCCTGCGCTTCGATGGCGGCAATCTGTGAAAGGTAAATCTTTTTCTTTTCGTCGGCGCAGTTGAGAATCAGACTTGGCTGCTCCTGTAGATTCTGCCGCGCAAGGTCCAGCAGTTCAAACACCTTTTCCTGCTGCATCGGCTTGAGCAGATAGCGCACCGCCTGTACCTCGTAGCCTTCAAACACATATTCCCGCGCCGCCGTCAAAAATGCCAGCGTCACCCGCTTATCCTGCGCCCGCAACTGCCTTGCCAGCGTGATGCCGTCCATCCCACCCATCTGGATGTCCAGAAGGATGAGGTCAAAGGCAAGCTCCTGGGCTTCTGGCTGATCGACCTCAAACAGCAGCTGCTCGGCGCTGTTATACAGCTGAAGCTCTGCCGCTTCCCCTCTTTGCTCCTCCCAAGCGGCAGCCATCCGTTCAAACTGGCTGCGAGTGGAGGCTTCGTCGTCGCAAAAACAGATGCGCATCCTGTTTTCCCCCTCTATTTCTTTGATTGGATTGGCGTTAGAATCAGCCGAAGATAGCGGTGCTCTCGTGCATCGGTGTGCTCCAGGGCATCTTCCACCGCATAGCCCGCCTGCTCATAATCCTGCACGCACAGCAGGTCCTCGGGTCGGATTGCCGGATTATCCTGCGGACAGCGGACAAAGCCGTTGAGCCAAAGCTTTCCCCCCGGCAGCAGATGTTCCCGCAGGCGGTCGGCAGCAGCCGCACTCAGTCGATAGTGGTTGCACAAAATCAAATCATAGTTGCCCAGCTGTTCCACTGCGTTCGGGTCGGATAAATCCATCTGCTTTGTATGTAGGCAAAGATTTTGGCGGCTGGCAAAGCGGTTTAACCGCTGCAATGCCGTCGGGCAAAAATCGACCGCCTCCACCTGCATCCCCAGTTGTGCCAGATACAAAGCGTTCCTTCCGTCCCCGCACGCCAAATCCAACAGGTGCGGTCCGGTCTGCATTTTCTTCATGTCCTCCACCAGGATGGCTTCCGGCTGCATCGGAGCATCGCTTCGGGCAGCAAACCGCTGATGCCAGAATTCTTTTCCTCCCATATATTCCATCGCTTTATTCTCCTTCTCTGTTCAAAGCTTCCAGCGTCATCCGTTTATCCTGCTCGGTCAGCTTGCGCAGCACCCGACAGGGATTTCCTACGGCAACCACTCCTGCGGGAATATCCCGCGTCACCACGCTGCCGGCTCCAATCACACTGCCGGCGCCGATGGTCACCCCGCCGCAGACCACGCTGTTTGCTCCAATCCACACATTTTCCTCCAATGTGATAGGTGCCGAGGTGCCAATACCCTCTGCTCGCTGCTGTGGGTCGAGCGCGTGTCCCGCACAGGCAAGACAAACGCCCGGCGCGATAAAGGCGTTGGCTCCGATGTGGACCGGAGAAGTGTCTAGGATCACACAATTATAATTGATGACCGTCAGCCCGTGGGTGTGGATATTGAATCCATAGTCGCATCGAAAGGACGGCTCGATGAAGGTCAGCGGGTGGCAGCTGCCCAGCAGCTCCTGCAACAGCTGCGCACGTTCCTGCTGCTGGTGTGGTCCTGTCTGGTTGTATTGCCAGCAGAGGGTCTTGGTTTTCTGCTGCAGCCGGGTAGGCATATCGGTGTGTCGAGAACAGTAGGGTGTGTTCTGCTGCATTCTCTGTAAAAAAATCCATCGTTTGTTCTCCTATTCTGTTTATAGAATCCTTTTTTCCTGTCTATTATAGCACAGTTTTCCTGCTGTTTCAGCGATTTTATTTCTGTCTTTTTTCTTGTCTGCCTCCTATTTTTGAGATGTGGAAAAGATTTCGCCTGCTCAAAGCGAAAATTGCTCTTGCCTTTTTTTAAATTATATAGTATAATACAAAGGCATGATTTAATAAGATCGCTTATCTGTTTGGCAGGGCTGTACCGGAAGACCGAACGTGTTTTTTATCATGCGGAGATGTTGGTCCTGTGCGACAGGGCTCCATGAACCATGTCAGGCGGGGAACCGAGCAGCATTAAGTGGAAGTTTCTGTGCGCCGCAGGTAACCTGCATTTCCGTATGATCAAGGACATGTTCCACGCTTTGGTGTGTCCTGCCTTTTTCGAATCATTGCACAGGAGGGTCAGCAGGATGTATCAGGCACTGTACAGAAAATATCGTCCCAAAAACTTTGACGAGGTCGTAGGACAAGAGCACATCACTTCGGTGCTCAAGCAGGAGATTGCCAGCGGACGCATCGGTCACGCCTATCTCTTCACCGGCTCCCGCGGCACCGGCAAGACCTCCTGCTCCAAAATCATCGCCAAGGCGGTCAACTGTCCCCATCAGCAGGACGGCAATCCCTGTGGGGTCTGTGACATCTGCCGCGGCATCGACGACGGCTCCATCCTCGACGTCACCGAGATTGACGCTGCCAGCAACAACGGCGTGGACAACATCCGCCAGCTGCGCGAGGAGGCAAACTTCACCCCCGCCGTCACCAACTACCGCGTTTACATCATCGACGAAACCCATATGCTCAGCACCGGCGCCTTCAACGCTCTGCTCAAAATCATGGAGGAGCCGCCCGAGCACGTCATCTTCATCTTAGCGACCACCGAGGTCCACAAGATTCCCGCTACCATCCTCTCCCGCTGCCAGCGGTTTGACTTTAAGCGCATCAGTCCGCAGGTCATTGCCCAACGGGTCATCGAGGTCTGCCAGCGGGAAAATATCGACATTCAGCTGCCGGCTGCCGAGCTGATTGGACGGCTTGCCGAAGGCGGAATGCGCGATGCACTTTCTCTGCTGGATGTCTGCCGCAGCAGCTCGGAGCAAATCACCGTCGAGCAGGTGCGGCAAAGCGCAGGGCTTGCCGTTTCCGATTCGCTGTTTGCCATCGGCGATGCCATTTTGGCGCAGGACATCCCTGCTGTGTTGCAGGAGATTGACCGGATGTTTGCAAACTCGGTCGATTTCGAAAAGATGTGCGTCCAGCTGATTTCCCACTACCGCGGTCTGATGATGGCAAAAGCCCTCAAGGACCCCGAAAATTTTGTGCCGGGACTTTCCCAGGACAAAGAGGCTTTGACCAAACAAGCTTCCCGTTATTCGATGGGACAGATTTTATATTCGCTGACGGTGCTTCAGGACACCCTTTCCCGCATGGGAAAGACCACCCAAACCCGCACCGAGCTGGAAATGGCGGTCATCCGTCTGACCAATCCGGCATCCGACCGTTCACTCGACGGCATCCTTGCCCGCTTGGACCGGCTGGAAATGCAACTCAAAAGCGGGTTGGCAGCAGCTGCCGCAGCTTCGGCAAATCCGGCAGCCGTATCGGCACCGGCTGCATCCAATCAGCAGGCTGTGCTTGCACAGCCTACTGTCTCTGCAAACTCCGCTGCACCTGTGGACCCACCGGTGCCGACGGTCAGCAAAAAGGAAGCAATCCCGTTTGAGCCTTGGTCGCAGGTGCTGGAGGCGCTGCGCCATTCCAACACTGCTCTGCACGGAGCGCTGGTCAACACCCAGGCGTACCGCTATCAGGAGATTGTTTTAATCGACTGCGACGACCCATTCTTTTTAGAGATGATTCGCTCCAACGACTACGCCAAAAAGTCCATCCATCAGGCGCTGATTGCCGGAAGCGGAAGGGACTGGCGGATCGGTCCGTTTAAAAAGGAGCAGTACCACACTGCAAAGGATGACCCGATGGAGGACATCCTTGCCAGCGCACAGCAGCTGGGTGTGGACATCTCCATCGAAAACTAAAGCAGATCAAGGATAGCTGTGACTTTACACACCTATTTTTTGAGATAGAAAAAGACTTCGGGCATCCTTTGTCCGAAACCCAAATAGGAGGAACTAAAAATGAAAGCTAGACTTCCAAGAGGCATGGGCGGCGGCCCACAGAACATGCAGGCAATGGTAAAACAGGCGCAGAAGATGCAGGAAGAGATGGAAAAGGCACAGGAAGAGCTCAATGAGCGCGAGTACACCACCTCTGCCGGCGGCGGCATGGTAGAATGCACCATCAACGGCAAAAAAGAGCTGATTGCTCTGAACATCAAAAAGGAAGCTGTTGACCCGGACGACGTTGAAATTCTGCAGGATATGATCATCGGCGCTGTAAACGAAGCTATCCGCAAGGCTGAGGAAGTTCATGCCGCTGAGATGGAAAAGATCACCAACGGTCTTTCCCTGCCGGGCATCTTTTAATCGATGAAATATGATGTCATGCCGCTGACCCGCCTGATTGAGCAATTTGCCCGCCTTCCGGGCATTGGACGCAAGACGGCTCAGCGGCTTGCTTTTTACGTGCTGAATATGCCGCATGACAAGGCAAAGGAGTTTGCGGACACCATCCTGGAGGCACATGAAAAGATCCGTCCCTGCGCGGTCTGCCAGAATCTGACCGACCGCGAGGTCTGCCAAATCTGCTCGGACCCTGCCCGCGACCACAGCATGATCTGTGTCGTGGAAGGTCCCAGGGATGTCATGGCAATCGAGCGCACCAAGGAATACCAGGGACTGTACCACGTCCTGCACGGATTGATTTCCCCGATGAACCAGAAGGGACCGGATGACCTGACCATCCGGCAGCTGCTCGAGCGCATTCAGCAAGGCGGCGTACAGGAGGTCATCATGGCAACCAACCCGACTGTCGAAGGAGAAACCACCGCCATGTACATCGCGCGGCTGCTCAAACCCCTCGGGCTCAAGGTGACCCGACTGGCATCCGGCATCCCGATGGGCGGCAATCTGGAGTATGCCGACGAGGTCACCCTCTTCCGCGCACTGGAAGGCAGGCAGGAATTATAATCCCCTTCCTGCTCTGCAAAATCATACAGAATCAAAAAGGCTGTGAGGAAACATTTCCTCACAGCCTTTTTGATTCCATTTTTCTCTTCCTCGTATCAAATGTTTATTTATACTGTATTTTTTTCGCCTATCCCCCCTATTTCTTGTGTTTGTTGTGTAAAAATTATATAATCACAGGAAAAGTTGAATATTGTTTGTGCAGCTTACCTCTTTACTTTTTTAAAAATAAATGTATAATAATAACATAATTTCTAATAAAAATTCATATCATATCTGAGGAGGACACACATTATGAAAAACTTTAAAAAACTGTTGAGCATCGCTCTTGGCACCGCCCTTATGATTACCACCATGACCGGCTGCGGTTCTTCTCAGAGCCGTCTGGACAAAATCAAAGAATCCGGCAAATTGGTGCTGGCAACCAGCCCGGACTTTGCTCCGCTGGAATTTGAGGATTTGAGCAGCGGCGAAAAGAAATATGTCGGTTCGGACATCGAGCTTGCAAAATACATCGCTGAAAAACTGGGTGTCGAGCTGCAGGTCAGCGCTATGGACTTCAGCGCCGTACAGGCATCCATCCCTTCCGGTCAGGCAGACATTGCCATCGCAGGCTTTGCAAAGACCGAGGAACGTGAAAAGAGCATGGAACTTTCCCACGCCTTCAACATCGACGGAGAACAGACCGGTCAAAGCGTGCTGGTACCGGAAGGCAAAGGCGGAGAGTACACCAAGGCAGAGGATTTTGCAGGCAAAAAAATCGGCGCACAGAACGGCTCTTTGCAGTACAATCTGGTCACCGCGCAGCTTCCTGAGGATGTTGAGATCGTTCCGGTCGGCAGCCTCAATGACGGCGTCCTGATGCTGGAAACCGGCAAAATCGACGCACTGGCTTCTGACGTCAGCAACGCAGAACTGCTGATGGAAAGCCACACGAAGATTGAACTGACTGACTTCATGTTCGAATATGAAAGCGAAGGCAACGTAGCCGCTGTGAAAAAAGGCGAGACCGAGCTGATTGAAGCCATCAATGAAATCATCGATGAGGTCAACGAAAAGGGTCTTTACGAGCAGTGGAAGAACGAAGCGACCGAGCTGGCAAAATCTCTGGGCATCGAAGTTGCTGAATAAGCTGCACAAACAACTGGGAGGAACGTATTTTGGTTATCTTTAATAATATCATCCTGATTCTGGAAAAATACTGGGGACTGTTCCTGCAGGGCATCGGTGTCACCTTGATGCTCAGTGCCATCGCAGTTGCCTTCGGTATCCTGATTGGTTCTCTGCTGGCGCTGATGCGTCTGAGCAAATTCCACATCGGACGCTTTCGTCCGCTGGACTTTATCGCCACCATCTATGTCGAAATCATCCGTGGCACCCCGCTGCTGCTTCAGCTGTACTTTTTCTTCTTCCTGCTGCCGATGATGATTCCGGCTCTGGAAACCAGTGCACAGTTTTCCATCACATTGGCGCTGTGCTTAAACTCTGGCGCTTATGTCGCTGAGGTCATCCGTGCCGGTATCAGCGCGGTGGACAAAGGTCAGACCGAAGCTGCCCGCTCGTTAGGACTTAATGCCCGTCAGACGATGCTCAAAATCGTCTTCCCGCAGGCGGTCAAAAACATCCTGCCTGCTTTGTGCAACGAATTTGTTTCCATCATCAAGGAAACTTCCCTTGCATCCACCTTCTTTGTCGGCGATTTGATGACCACCTACAAGACCATCAACGGTGTCACCTATCTGTCCATCGAGCCGCTGATTATCGTCGGTATCATCTACTTCCTGCTGACCTTCACCCTGTCCAAAGGAATCGCTGTACTGGAAAGGAGATTAAAAACAAGTGACTAATTCCAATTATCTGATCGACGTTTCCGATCTTCATAAAAGCTTTGGGGAGCTTCAGGTCCTCAAGGGCGTCAGCGAACACATCTCCAAAGGAGAGGTCGTTTCCATCATCGGTCCGTCCGGCGGCGGCAAGAGCACCTTCCTGCGCTGCCTGAACCTGCTGGAAGTACCCGACAGCGGACACATCTTCTTTGAAGGAGAGGACATCACCGCAAGGGGTGTCAACATCGACCTGCACCGTCAGAAGATGGGCATGGTGTTCCAGCACTTCAACGTCTTTCCGCACATGACCGTCGGCGAAAATGTCACCATGGCTCCGGTGCTGCTTGGCAAGAAAAAGCAGGCAGAAGCCACCGAGATGGCAAAAGAACTGCTCAATCGTGTTGGTCTGCTGGAAAAATATAACGAGTATCCGCAGAGATTGTCCGGCGGTCAGAAACAGCGTCTTGCCATCGTGCGCGCACTGGCAATGGAACCGGATGTTATGCTCTTTGACGAGCCGACCTCCGCACTCGACCCTGAGATGGTCGGCGAGGTACTCAACGTTATCAAAAACCTAGTTAAAGAAGGGATGACCACCGTCATCGTTACCCATGAGATGGGCTTTGCCCGCGAGGTTTCCGACCGTGTCTTCTTTATGGATGGAGGCATCCTGGCTGAAAAAGGCACTCCCGAGCAGATTTTCTCCCATCCGCAGAACCCAAGAACACAGGAATTCCTGAGCAAGGTCCTTTATTAAACAACTGTTACGCTCCCGAAAATTCTTCCGCTTTGTACCGAGCCGGTCGATTCGGGGGCGTTTGCTCTAAACTGATTGTAACAAAAGGGGTGTTTATGATGTCTGATAAACAGAAATACCTGCAAACCATCGAGGAAAACGCGTCGCTGTTCACCGACGTTTCCGATCAGATTTGGGATTTTGCAGAACTCTCACTGATGGAATTTCAATCCGCCAAACTCTACTGTGAAGTCCTTGCCAAAGAAGGCTTTACCGTAGAAGCACCGATTGCCGGCATCGAAACCGCTTTCAAGGCCAGCTATGGCAGCGGCAAGCCGGTCATCGGTATCCTGGCTGAGTATGATGCGCTGACCGGTCTGTCCCAGCAGGCAGGCGCTGTCGAGCGCAAAGAGATCGTCAGCGGCGGCTGCGGTCACGGCTGTGGTCACAATATGCTGGGCGCAGGCTCGCTGGCAGCTGCCTTTGCCATCAAAAAATATCTGGAGGACGGACACAGCGGCACCGTCATCTTTTATGGCTGTCCCGGCGAAGAGGGCGGCGCTGCCAAAGCCTTTATGGCGCGCGACCGCATCTGGGAGGAGCTGGATGCTGCTTTGACCTGGCACCCAGACGATGTCAACCAGGTCACCTCCGGCACCTGCAACACCTGCATCCAGACCGAATACAAGTTCACCGGCATCGCTTCCCACGCCTCCGGCAGTCCTGAGTTTGGACGCTCGGCGCTGGATGCCGTAGAGCTGATGAACGTCGGCGTACAGTTTTTGCGTGAGCATATGCCGCAGGAGGCAAGAATCCACTACGCCATCACCGATGCAGGCGGCAACTCCCCGAACGTAGTACAGCCGCACGCACAGGTTTTGTACATGGTGCGTTCCCAGTTTGCCAAGGATGCTCTTGCCCTGCAGGAGCGAGTGGACAAGATTGCGCAGGGCGCTGCCATGATGACCGAAACCACTGTGAAAAAACGCTTTATCGACGGCTGCTCCAACACCGTACCGAACAAGGTGCTTGAACAGCTTTTGTACAAAAACTTTTCCGAAATCGGCGTTCCGCAGCACACCGAGCAGGAAATCGCCTATGCACAGCAGATTATCGCATCCTATGAGATGCCAAATGACCACCTGCCCGGCAACGCCTGCGAGGAAAGCGAAGAGATTGCCGCTTATGTGGACAAAGTAAGCCAGCATGGAACGGTTCCGCTCAACGATTTCCTGGTACCGTACCACTTCAGCACCAAGCAGAGCGCAGGCTCCACCGATGTGGGCGACGTCAGTTGGCTGGTTCCAACCGCCCAGATCAACACCGTCACCTTCCCTTCCAAGGCACCCGGTCACAGCTGGCAGAATGTTTCCTGCGGCAGGACTTCCATCGGTCACAAGGGTCTGCTGACCGCCGGAAAGGTGCTGGCAGCCACCGCCATCGACCTGTTTGAGCAGCCGCAGCTGCTGGAGCAGGCAAAGGAAGAATTTTCCAAGCGCACCGTCGGCGGCTACTTCTGTCCGGTCCCGGAGGATGCGGTCCCAACCGTAGTCGGCGGACAGTTCTAATTTAATCACATATTTCTTTGACCGGCTGTACCTGACCCAAAGGTACAACCGGTCTTTTTTTCCTTTCTGAACAACATCCGTCAGAAATGGCTGTGCAAAAGATAGAATCCGTTCGCAGAATACGAAAGCAAGATAAAATCCGATTGCAAAAGCAGTCGAAAATGGTATAATAAGCTCATCCTATATATTTACACTGATAGCAAAAGCACAAATAAAGACGGTGATTGATTGAAATTCAAAAATAAAGTCTTCTCTTGCCTGCTGGGAGGCATTGCGGCGCTGACCTGTATGAGTCTGCCTACCTTACAGGAAACCGTTCCCCAGCAGCTTTCGGCTTCTCTTGCAACTCCTTCCCTGCCGGTCAGCGCACCTGCTGCCGAGGAAGAACTGCCAACCGCTCCCACCCATCATATCGACGGCAATCAGGATGCCCTCGACGAGCAGCTGGACACCCTCTTCCAACAGTACGGGGTCAAAGGGTGCAGCGTGGCAGCCTTTGAAGGGGAGGAAATCGTCTACACTCACTCCTACGGCATTGCGCGCGGCAATCAGCCCGCCGATGATAACACCAAGTACCGCATCGCCTCCATCTCCAAAGCGGTGACTGCCGCCCTTGCCATGCACCTGGTCGATCAAGGCAAGCTGTCGCTGGAGGATCATCTTGCTTCCATCCATCCTGCCCTGCAAAACCCTGCCTATCCCGACGACCCGGCTACCCTGCAAATGCTGCTGACCCACACCTCCGGCATCATCGACGGTGCCGGGTACAACCGCGCTATTTCCCGGGGAATATTTCCCTCGCTGGACGTGGTGATGCAGTCGAACAATTTTTCAGGCAGCCGCCCGGGTGAGCGGTACAGCTACTCCAACTTCGGTCTGGGACTGGTTTGCGCTGCTATTGAACAGGCGACCGGTGTTCCCTTTCGGGACTACGCCAAAAGTGAGCTGTTCGACCCGCTGGGTCTGGACGCCGGTTTTATGACCAACGACATCGATGACCCGCAGAGCATCGCTGCATTGGGTTCGGTGGACCCGCTCAGTTGGGGAGACATGGAAAAAGCCTATTCCCAGATTCCGCTCGGGCAAATGTACCTGCTCGGTCAGGGGGAATTGTATACCAGCGCCGTTGACCTTGCAAAAATCGGGATGATTCTTGCCGGGGATGGCAGTTTTTTGGACAGCGATTCGCAGCGGGTTCAATTTTTGTCCCAGCAAGCTCTGGAGCAGATGCACACCCCGCTGGTCTATGACCCGCAGACCAACACCACCCGCGGTCTGGCTGTCCAGATGACCGAAGATATCCTCGACGGCACCACCCTGTGGGGACATCAGGGCAACGCTTACGGCATGATCTCCTGCTTGTTTTACGACCGCAACACCCGCAAGGGCGTGGTCTTTTTGAATAACCGCGCCAGCCAGATGCGCGCCGAGAGCAAGGTCTACGCCGTCAACGATGCTGTGGTAAAGGCAATCTGGCAGTACCTTGGGTAAAAGGAGGAACACTATGCGACTCAAACATTTCTTTGCCTGCCTGTTGGCAGTCGCTTTGCTGTGCGGATGTACCCCTCGCACTGCCGAAGTGCAAACGCCTCCTGTGCAGTCCCCGCCGGAACCGGAACAGGCTGAACCGACTTACTCGCCGCAGCCTCCTGCTCCTCCGGCACACGCCACCCTGTTGGCAGTCGGGGATAACCTCATTCACGATGTCATCTACTGGCAGGCAAAGACCGACGATGGCTATGACTTTCTCCCCGCTTATCAGGCGGTCGCTCCTTTGATTCAGCAGGCAGACCTTTCCTTTATCAACTAGGAAACGCCGGTCGTCGCAGAAAATCCGCCCGCCAGCTACCCACTGTTCAACTCTCCTGCGCAGCTGGCAGACAGCTTGCAGCAGCTTGGCTTTGACATCGTCAACCTTGCCAACAACCATATGCTCGACCAGCACACAGCGGGACTGCAAAGCACCCTCTCTTTGATGCAGGAGCATTTTGAGCCGCAGGGTGCGGTCATCGGCGTCAACGGTGCTGTTCCGGTGGTGGAGCGCAACAGCATCCACTTTGGCTTTGCCGCCTTCACCCAGCACACCAACGGTATCCCGCTGCCGCAGGATAAGCAGGAGATGATTACCTACACCGACCAGACCGAACGGATGCACCAACAGATTGAGCAACTGGAGCAGACGGCAGACTTGACCGTTGTCTCGGTCCACTGGGGAGAGGAGAACAGCACCACTCCCACCGACTACCAAAGAGAGTTTGCCCAACAGCTGACCGAATGGGGAGCGGACCTCATCATCGGTACCCACCCGCACGTTTTGCAGCCGGTGGAGGAGATCACCTCGCCCAATGGCAACCGCGCGACGGTGCTTTACTCACTGGGCAACTTTATCTCTGCGCAGGCGGATCGAGCCAATCTGGTGGGTGCGATTGCCCAAATCGAGGTGGAGAAGAACCCTTCCACCGAAAAAATCACCATTCATCCACCGCAGCTGCAGCCGGTCATCACCTGCTATCAGAGCGGGTATGCGCAACTGCATCTGCTTCCCTTTTGCGACTACACCGGAGAGCTTGGCGACCAACGCGGGCAGCCGCTCTCCCGCGACTATATCCGCCAGCTGGTTTCCTCGGTCGTCGACCCTGCCTTTTTAGCAGAAGGCGCTTTGGATTAAACAATGCAGATAAAATTTTTGATGGTATTTTCTGACCCATTGGAGCAGGAAAATTTTCCGTTCCAATGGGTTTTTCTCTACCTTTCCCAAAGATTTAGCGGTTTCCACCAAGCTTTCCTCCAAAAAAATATACAAATAGCCTCTTGCATTTATGCAATGGAATATGATATGTTGGAGAAAAACAAAGCAATCCATCAGTATATGCTTTGCTTTAGAATGTTTTTGGAATGGAAGGAAGGTTTTGATTATGGAACTGACAAAACGCATCGACTCGGTATTTTGCCGCTGGGATCACCCCGATACCCCCGGCGGTCAGGTGCTGGTCAAGCACCACGGAAAGGTCATCTATGACCGCTGCTTCGGTCTTGCCAATCTGGAGCATCACATTCCAATCACCCCGACCACCCGCTTTCATGTGGCATCGGTGTCCAAACAGATCACCGTCCTCAGTCTGCTGCTGCTTGCCGAACAGGGCAAAGTGGACCTGGATGCGGATGTCCGCACCTATCTGCCGAACCTGGTGCATTGGAAGGAAACGGTCACCGTGCGCAACCTGATGAACAACACCAGCGGCATTCGCGACCAGTGGGAGCTGTTCTGCCTGCGCGGCATCCACTACACCGACACCATCACCATGCGCGATTTTGAGCAGACCCTGCGCCCGCAGCAGACCCTCAATTTCCAGCCCGGCTCCCGTTTTCTGTACAGCAACTCCAACTTCACGATGATTGCCCAGATCGTGCATCGAATCAGCGGGATGGATCTGCCGGACTTTGCCCAGCAGCACATCTTTGCACCTTTGGGGATGACCCACACCTGCATCCGCCGCGGCTACTGGCAGATGATTCCCGAACTTGCCCTCTCCTACTCGGACGACGGCAGCGGACGGTTTGTTCCCAGTGCGCTCAACTTTGCGCTGTGGGGAGCCACCTCGATGAACACCAACGTTTCCGACCTGATGCTCCTGCTTGAGCACTACCACCACCCGCGCATCTGTTCGCAGAAGACCATCGACGAGATGATGAACCTGTCTCTTATACACATCTGACGCTGCCGACGATCTACTCTGTGTAGA
>OJPK01000494.1_pt1 | contig 18792 bp, 18 predicted proteins | sample 1598491 | NCBI WGS metagenome assembly OJPK01 (sample SAMN03922487, study PRJEB24848) | human gut metagenome | isolation source: stool sample | host: Homo sapiens | place: Germany | collected 2011-05 | reverse complement strand
GGGACGGCGGCTTTCTTATGATGGACGAAGATCACTTTCTCCATCTGACCGATGTGGGCCGCGAGGTAGCCGAAAAAATCTACGAGCGTCACTGCTTCTTTACCGAGCAGCTTATTGCCGCAGGCGTTGACCCCAAAACTGCGGAGGCCGACGCCTGCCGGATTGAACACATTATCAGCGATGAGAGTTTTGTCCGGCTGAAAGAGGCAGCCGCACAAGAGCAAGAACAAACCGAATAAGCCAAGCGATCCTGCCCCGACCAACGGGGAAAAGAAAAAAACCGTTGCAGGGCAGGTAGCTTCGTGCGCCCATAATGGATTTTCAAGGACTGCGGCGGTTTTGAGTAACATCAAGGCCGCCGTTCCTTATGCCCTCGACAAAGGAGTGACGCCTACACGCTGACACGGCGGCTTTAGGAGGGAGCCGCCGTGAGGCAAAGACAGCTTCGACATAATTCGGCAGGAATTTACCTGTCAAAAAAAGCCTGACCGTCAATCGGCCCCCATCCGCTTATGAACAGGCACTATCGTGGCTGGTCTATAAGCGTCATAAGTCCTTTTTTAGCAGCGCCAGCCGCCGTTCTTCGGATGCTGGCGCTTTTGCTTGTCGTTTTTTCGGGAATTTCCCCGAAAGGTGTCGCTCACCGCCTTCATTTCAGTTCACCCGTCAACCCGTGAATCGAAATGGAGGTACATAATGCAGAAGATCAATCTTCGGGAACTGTATCCCGATGTGTATAAAACCGATGCCTTTGTAGACGTGGCCGAGGAAGTCGTGGCCGCGATCCGGGGCCAGGAGCAGGACGATGCCGCCTATGAACGCCGGAAGTTCCGGCACAAGGCTCACTACTCTCTGAACCGGGAGGATGGCATTGAAAACGATGCCCTCAACCGGCCACTCACCCCGGAGGAAGTCCTGGAGCAGAAGCAGCTGCGGGAGGAAGTGTATGCCGCGCTGATGCAGCTGACCGCCATCCAGGCCCGGCGTATCTACGCCCGGTTTTACCTGGGCATGACGGTGGCCGAGATCGCTCGGATCGAGGGTACTGACCGCCGCCGCGTGTGGGAGAGCATCCGGCGCGGACTGAAGAAGCTGGCGCGGTTGCTGGATACGGCCCAATAACCTGACCGCCGCATAGCGGCAAAAAGAGAGCCGGTGGGGGTTTTTATTCCTCCACCGGCTTACTTATTCTCTAAATGTTCATCTGGGTCAACCCCAGCCGTCTGCACCATCTCTTTTAGCTCATCAGTCAACGCACGGGTCGAGTTTAACAGCACTTTTCTGGCAGCCGGAGGGCACGAAAGGTAAAGCTGCCGCATATCGTTGGCGGCTTGCTCATCTTCAGGCAGATCGAGATTCATCAGGGAATCTAAAGATAAATTCAAGACTTTGCAAAAAGCGCGCAGAACCTCAAAAGAAGGATTCTTCACCCCTCTTTCGCAGCCTTGAACGTGCTTTAGAGAAACGTGGCTCAGATCTGCGAGTTCCTGCTGCGTCAATCCTTTTTCCTTACGCGCTTTTTGTATCCTTCGTCCCAGCTCTTTTATCAGTTCCATAGGCACTATCGTCTCCTTTATCATATTTTATCGTGCCCATTTCCTTGCAGGAAGAACCTTATAAAAGGCGTTTTTGAGTACGATAGTACCTATTTTGTTGTGCTTGTAAGGAGATTGCGCTGTCCGCAGCTTCTATGAAGGGACAAGGCAAAATATTTTTCTCAAATAAATCGCAGTACAGACAGGACAAAACGCCTGTTTTTGTCATGGCTGTCAAGAAGGAGCTTTTCTTTCGCTGACCTTTGACAACTGAATACACGGCAGAACAGGTACATAACCCGCGTATGAGCGAGTGCAGGACGCCGCGAAGATGGAGCAGCCAGGAGGTGATGGACAAGCTGTTTCGGAGCGATCAACGTCCCTGTGACCCGGATGGTGGCACATCCGGCGCGATGACTGCGCGGGGGCTTAAAGATACTTCCTCACGGCCCGCCAAAGACTTGGGGGGAACCCTGCGGCGCACGCTACGAACGACGCTGCGGAGTTATGACAGCCGCGCCAGCGGAGACCTGTTCTGTCCCCGGCGTCAGGGATGCGTGGCAAATATGACGAGTAATCCGAACAGAATAACAGTAGCCGCACCAGGTTTTTATCCGAAGATTTCTTTCAGACTGGTGCGGCTATTTAAGTATTAAGATATTAAGGAGGCGAGAGTGATGTTTGAAAAATTCCATCGAGGTGACATATATTCGGCTGATTTAAGCCCTGGTATCGGCTCCGAACAAAGTGGCTCTCGTCCTGTACTCATTCTTCAAAACAATGTGGGAAATTGTTTCAGTCCTACGATTATTATTGCAGCAATTACCAGTGTAAGCAAAAAAAGCAGAAAGTTCCCCACGCATTACCACTTAAATGACAGATGCGGTTTGGTGAAACCATCTGTTGTTATGCTGGAACAGATCAGAACAATCGACAAGTCGAGGTTAAAAAACTATATTGGTCATCTAAACAAGGATGACATGGAAAATATAAACAAGACGCTCTTGTGCAGTCTGGGGATTACATAAAAGTGCCGAAAGGCCCGTATCATTTTCAGGCTGTGCAAGTAGAGTTATAATTTCGTTAGGAATTGCGGAGGTGATTCTGAATGGAGAATATCCAGAATAAAAGCGCATTGATTCCTTCAGATGAAATCCGGTCAGAAGAACTTCTGGCGGAACAAAAATTTGAAGCGTTTATCACTTCGCTGGCACATATCATCGAGAAATATGGTATGAGAGTGCTGGGCGAGGTTGACGGAGCTGCGTGAGAATCGCAGCTTTACATAGGATATTTTCCAAAAGTAAATTTTGGAGGTATGAATTATGAACCGATATGGAAAACGCTGTGTTTTGTATCCGAGGGTCAGCACAGAGATGCAAGTGGACGGATACAGCCTGGAAGGTCAAAAAAATATGCTGACACGATTTGCGGATCGTGAGGAAATGATCGTTGTTGATACTTATGAAGATGCCGGTAAATCCGGTAAATCCATTGAGGGACGGCCTGCCTTTCAAAAAATGCTCAGAGATATTGAGGATGGCTTGGACATTGACTATATTTTAGTGTATAAGCTGTCACGGTTTGGCCGTAATGCAGCAGATATACTTAACTCTTTGGAGTTGGTTCAATCTTATGGTGTAAATCTGATTTGCATAGAAGAAGGGATTGATTCCTCTCAGACAAGCGGAAAACTTTTGATTTCTGTACTATCTGCTGTGGCTGAGATTGAGCGTGAGAATATTATCGAGCAGACGATGAACGGGCGGCGCGAAAAGGCACGGCAAGGTGGATGGAATGGTGGCTTTGCTCCCTACGGGTATACACTGGAAGATAACAAGCTGATGATTGAAGAAACAGAGGCTGTGGCAATACGGAAGATTTTTGAATTATATACTTCATCGGAAATCGGTTTGGGTGGTATTGCGAATCAGTTGAACTTACAAGGTATACGGAAAATTCCGAGGCAGAATGGCACATTAGAGGATTGGACAGGACATTTTATTAAACTGATATTGGATAACCCGGTTTATTGCGGTAAAATTGCCTATGGACGGAGAACGAAGGAAAAAGTCAAAGGCACAAAAAACGATTACCAGATGAAAAGAAATGACGATTACATTCTGACAGAGGGACAGCATAAAGGAATCGTTAGTGAGGAGGTATGGGAAAAGGCTCATGCCAAGCGTCTTAGAACCGGAGTAAAGCAACCGTCAAAAATTGGGCGGGATCGAGTTCATTTGTTATCAGGTCTGCTGAAATGCCCGGTTTGTGGAAGTCCCATGTATACGAATAAACACGCATGGACAAATAAAGATGGCACTTACAAAGAAATTTACTATTATGTATGTAGTCGGAATAGGATGGTCCGGGGTAAGCATTGTGAATATAAGGCGATGCTGAAAAAGACCGATATTGAACCGATGGTCATTGAGGCAATTCGTGAGATCGTAAGGAATGAGGAATATGCCCAAGCCATTAAAAAACGGATTGGCGTTCAGATTGACACGAAAGCAGTGGATAAAGAACTGGAGGGCTATCAGGCAAAGCTGAAGGAAGTTGATCTGAATAAAACAAGATTGGAACGGGAAATTGACAGTCTCCCTGCTGATGCAAAATACCGGGAACGAAAGCTCCATGATATGACCTTGCGGTTAGATTCCCTATATGATGTCATTGTTGAGCTGGAGGAAAAAATCGAAGATGCCAGACTTCGGCGAGATGCAATTAAGCAGCAGGCAATTACTCTTGAGAATATTTACAAAATCATGGTGAATTTCGACTGCGTTTATAATATAATAAATGACGAAGAAAAGAGAAATGTGGTCACAGCCTTGATTAAGGAAATTGAAATTTATAGGAATGACGAGTCTGAATATCCGCTAAAGCGGATTGGCCTGAATTTTCCGGTGTTCAAGGATGGCGGGGAAGTTACGGAGCTTTTGTGGGACAAAGGGAATACCGTTGAGACAGTATGCTTATTGTCCAAATAGAGGGGAAATCAACCACAATCAAGGGCATGATTTTTAAGTGGCTGTGGAATGAACAGCCCTCTATCAAAGAAAGCGCAGCATCGGTAAACTTTGCCGAATAATAAAACAAAAAAACACCTGCTGACAGGCAGGTGTTTTTTTGTTGTGGATTAAAAATCATTCGGTTTCCCGCAGGCGTTCCACGATGGTCAGTTTGGCAACGCTGCGGTAGATGACGAGCGGGACCAGAGAGCCCAGCAGGACAAACACCGGAAGCAAAAGGAAAATCGGCAGTATGGTAAAGCGGTAGCTAAAGAACCAGAAGAGATTTTCTACCATGGAACCGACCAGCGGTCCCATGAGCAGAGCAATCGCCAGCGAGAGCAGTGCGGCTCCGAGCGAGTAGCAAAGCCCTTCGTAGACCAGCATCTGTTTGAGTTGCCTGCCGGTCATGCCGACCGATTGCAGCATGGCAAATTCCCGCTTGCGGGTCAGGATGCCGGTGAGGATGGCGTTGAAGAAGTTGAGGATGCCCACCAGCCCGATGATAAAGCTCAAGGTGCCGCCCAGCATCAGGAACATCGAGCGGAAGCTTTCAAACTGTGCAACATAGGTCGCCTTGCTTTCATAGTCGAACTGCGGGTTTTGATTCTGGGTGTAGTCGGAAAGGAAGCTTTCCATCGCGGCATTTGCCTCGTCGGTGGTGTTAAAGGCGTAGAGCATGACCGCATCGGTGCCCGAGTCGGTGCAGAAGGTCTGGTCGTTGAGGATGAATTCATCCGAACCGTAGAAGCGGTAGGAAAGGGAAGAAGGAACACAGACCAGCGCACAGACGGTGTAATCGACATCCCGCCAGCGTTTGGCGCGGGAGGCATAGCCGGCGACCGTATCCAGATTGGTCCCTTCGGGGAAAACCTCTCCGGTGAGCGGATTATAGTATTCCCACTCCTCCACATAGCGGATGGTGACGGTGTCGCCCACCTTTGCCCAGTGGGAGTCGGGGCGTGGTTCGCCGTAGTCATCATCGGAGTAGACAGCGGCAATCGACCGGCTGCCGTCGGTGTACAGCGGCGAAAGGTCGCCCTCGAGCAGACGCAGGCGGTCCAGTGCAAACGGCTCCATGCCGTACAACTGGGCAGTATCGGCAATCAGGCCATCCTGATTTTTTTCTTCCAGCTTAATCGCGCGGTCCATCTCCTCCTGGTTCATCCACATACCGTGCAGGGTGCGGTAGTAGTCCTCGGTGATGAATTCCTGTGCAGGAAAGGTTCTGCCGTACACTCTGCCGCCTTCGGTGATGCTGCCCTGTGCTTCTACCTCGTCGATGACCGACTCCGGCAGCAGGGTGTCGCTGCCAAAGAGAGCGCCGGTCTGAAAATATTTGGCATCCGCCAGAACAAAATCGCTGGTGACAAAGTTGGCAAGATATTTGTCCATGTCAAAGCCGTTGGTGAAGGTGACGGTGAGGTTGAGCAGGACAACAGCCAGCGACAGGGAGAGAACGGTGACCACCGTTTTGGTGCGGTTGCGTCCCAGGTTGGATTTTGCCATCGAGAAGAGCGAAAGGTTTTTTACAGAACGTTTTTTCTTGCGTTTGATGTTGCTGCCCTCGGTGTAGCGGACGGCTTCCACCGGAGAAACCTTGGCGGCTATCTTTCCGGGACGGTAGCAGGAAAGCAGCACGGTGAAGAGGGAAAACAGCGAAGAAACGACGAAGATGGCAGGGTTGAGGGAAACCAGGCTGACGATGCCATCCAGACGGGAGATGATGACTGGTGTGAGCGCGCCGCCGACAAACCAGCCGCCCACCAAACCGAGCGGGATGCCGAGTAGACTGAGCAGCAGCGCCTGCAGGCGGATCATGCGGGAAATCTGGGAAGGGGTGGTGCCGATGGTTTTGAGCAGACCGTAGAAGCGGATGTCGTTTGCCACCGAAATCTGAAAGACGTTGTAGATAATCAGATAGCCGGTGAAGACAATCAGCAGCAGCAGGGCGGCGATGGCAAGGATGGTGCCGGGGTCGATGTTTTCTGCCAGCTGAGAGGCGCTGTATCCCCAGTTGACACCGGTGCGGATATAGTTGTCCCCGCTGGCAGGACTGTCATTCTGATAGCCGAAGTTGGCAAGCACCTGCTTCATATTCCGTTCGATGTTCAGGGGATTTTTGAACATGACATCCAGGTTCCAGCTGCCGGTCATTCCGTCTTTGGCTTGACCCGGGATGAGACCGACCTCATCATAGATTTGCTGGGCACGGCTGAGCGGGATGAGGATGTGGTTTGCTACCACTGCCTCGTCATATTCCCACCAGCCGCACAGGGTGAAGGTCTGGGTGGTCGTATGACCGTCCACCGGAAAGGTGACGGTAAACTGTGCGCCAAGCTCAGGTTCTACCCCCAGCAGCTCCAGCACGCGGGTGTCGGTGGCAGCCTGGTCGGTTCCCTCCTGCGGCAGAGCGCCTTCGATGGGGTCGCAGTACATCCAGTGTGCCTGCGTAGCGTCCGAGTAACCGACCTCCACATGGGATTTGTTGAAGGGGATTTCGTCGGGCATTCCGACAAAGCGGCGCAGTCCCCATTCCTGAATGAGCGAATCGGTCTTGATCTGGTCAAACTGCTCCTCGGTCAGATATTTAAAGCTGCCGTGGTTCCAGCCGCCGCACTGGCGGAAGTTGGACTGCTGAAAGCCGTCGTTGATGGAAAGGGCAATGGTGAACAGCGAGGTGAACAGCAAGGTGGTCAAAGCGATGGCAAATACCGCGATGAGGTTCCTGCTTTTGGATGCTTTGAGCTGCCGAAAGCTGAGCGTTCGGATGCAGCGTCTGTTTTTTACCTTCATAACACACCCTCCTTATCGGCGCTCGACAATCTTGCCGTCCTCGATGCGGATGATGCGGTCGGCAAGCTGGGCAATCTCCTCGTTGTGGGTGATCATCACAATCGTTTGACCGTACTTCTGGCTGGTCACCTTGAGCAGACCCAGCACATCCTGGCTGGTTTTGGAGTCGAGGTTTCCGGTCGGCTCGTCGGCGAGGATGATGGCAGGCTTGGAAGCGAGCGCACGCGCGATGGCAACCCGCTGCTGCTGACCGCCGGAGAGGTTGTTGGGCAGGTTTTCCAGCTTGCGCTCCAGATCCAGCGTTTCGATGATGCTGTCGATGTAGGAAGCATCGGGTGTCTTGCCGTCCAGCTGCACCGGTAGGACGATGTTTTCATAGACGTTCAGGACCGGTACCAGGTTGTAATTTTGAAAGACGAAGCCAATCTTTCTGCGGCGGAAGATGGTCAGCTCCTCATCCTTGAGGGAGAAGATTTCCTTGCCGTCCACCTCGACGCTGCCACCGGTTGGTCGGTCCAGTCCGCCGAGCATATGCAGCAGGGTGGATTTGCCGGAGCCGGAGGTGCCGACGATGGCAACAAACTCCCCTTTCTCCACCGAGAAGTTGACGCCGTCCAGCGCGTGAACTTCATTTTCGTCGGAGCCGTAAATTTTTGTCAGGTTGCTTGCCTGTAAAATTTTCATACCAAATACCTCCATAAAAAAATCTGTATGTAAAGATAACTTTGATCCTTGCATACAGATTATCGCATATCAATCTTTCCACAATCTTTCCAGAGGGCAAAAGAATCTTACAGTTTTATAAGATTTGGGCAGAGCGCGGCAGAAAAACGGAAAAGGTGGAGCCGATGCCCACTTCGGAGTGCAGCTTGATATAGCCGCCCTGGTCGCTGATGATTTTTCTTGCCAGGTACAGTCCGATGCCGACCCCTTCCTCTTCGCACACCGCCTGGGAGCGATAGAAGCGGGAGAAGATTTTGGGCTGCTCGGCTTCTGCGATGCCGATGCCGGTGTCGGTCACGTCCACACGGGCAAACAGCTCGTACAGCTGCACACCGATGCAGATGCTGCCGGAGTCGGTGTACTTGATGGCGTTGTCCACTAGGTTCCCCAGCGCCTCGGCAGTCCACTTGCTATCAAAATCGGCGGCAGGAAGAACGGTGAGGGTCAAGCCTTTTTCGTCGGCTTTGCGGGTGTACTGGGCAGCGATTTCATCCAGCAGCGGTTGTAACGGCTGCGGGTGCGGCGAAAGGGTCAGGATGCCGTTTTCCAAACGGGAGAGCTTGACCAGCGAGTCGATGAGAAAGCGCAGTTTTTCGCTCTGCTGGCGGATGGCTTCCACATTGGAGCGCATCTGCGGGGGCAGCTCTTCCTCTGACAACAGCTCGCTGTACAGCATCAGGTTGGCGATGGGCGTTTTGGTCTGGTGGGAAATGTCGGAAATCATCTGCTTAATCTTGTCCTTTTCGACCGTCACATTTTGTGCGGAGAGGGTACAGGAGGAGAGGTAATCGGAAAACTTGGTTTCCAGCGCAGAAAGGCGGCTTTCATCAAAGTGGCTTTCGGCGTAGCTTCCTTCCAATGCGGCATCAAGCATCTGTTCGATGGTGTTCATTGTTTTTTTGGTGCGGCGGCGGTCGACGAGGACAATCAGCAGAGCAAGCAAAATCATACCGACCGCCAGCAGAAGCAGGAGCTTATTGTCCATTCTTTTTCCTCCAGCAGTAGCCGATGCCGTAGACGGTCTGGATAAAATCGTGTGCGCCCAGCTTGTCGCGCAGTCGTTTGACGGTGACCGAGAGGGCATTTTCATCGACATATTCTGCACCGTCGGTCCAGATGCGGTCGATCAAACGGCTGCGGCTCAGGGTGGTTCCCTGGTTTTCCACCAGCAGGCGCAGCAGCTTCTGCTCGGTTTTGCTCAGTTCCACAGCGGTGCCATCGGTCCAAAATTGCATCCGTTCAAAGTCAAAGACAAATCCATGGTCCCGAAAGATGCTGTCAGCTCGGCTGTCCTTTTTGCGCAGCTGGGTATTGACTCGCGCACGCAGAACAGACAGGGAAAAGGGTTTGGTGATGTAATCGTCTGCACCCTGCTCCAATCCATTTACGATGTCCATGTCAGTGTCGTTGGCGGTCAGCAGGATGACCGGGCGCAGCGGGGAGGAGGTCTTTATTTCCTTTAAAAAGTCCAGACCGCTGCCGTCCGGCAGATTGATGTCCAGCAGCACCAGTGAAGGGTCGCTGCACAGCAGTTGTTCTCGTGCAGTCTTTAAGTTAGGGCAGGGAATCATCTGCCGATTTTCCTGCTTGAGCGCACGGCACAGTCCCTGATTCAAACTGAAATCGTCCTCTATAATCAAAATCTGTTCCATGATAGTTCTCCAATCCTTCGATGAGCTTTCCTCTGCATTATATTCCATTTATAAAAGAATAGCAACCGTTGGAAGATGGTTCTTTCAGACACAAAAAAAGCCCTGCCAAACGGCAGGGCTTTTACGGTTACAAAACGGTTTGTCTAAATCCGATTAGCAGTTGCAATCTCTGTTAGCAGAACCCTTCAGGGAGGTGGAGCTGCCTCTGTTAGCAGAACCTTTCAGGGAAGAACCGTTGTTTCTGCTAGCGGAACCTTTCAGAGAGGTGGAGTTGCTTCTGTTAGCGGAACCTTTCAGAGAGGTGGAGTTGCTTCTGTTTGCAGAACCTTTCAGGGAAGAAGAGTTGTTTCTGCTAGCGGAACCTTTCAGAGAGGTGGAGTTGCTTCTGCTTGCAGAACCCTTCAGGGAAGAAGAGTTGTCTCTGCTAGCGGAACCTTTCAGAGAGGTGGAGTTGCTTCTGCTTGCAGAACCCTTCAGGGAAGAAGAGTTATCTCTGCTAGCGGAACCTTTCAGAGAGGTGGAGTTGCTTCTGCTTGCAGAGCCTTTCAGAGAGGTGGAGTTGTTTCTGCTTGCAGAACCTTTCAGAGAAGAAGAGTTGTCTCTGCTAGCGGAACCTTTCAGGGAAGAAGAGTTGCCTCTGCTGACAGCGTCTTTCAGGCAAGAACCTGCGCTTGCACTTACAGATGCACTGACGGTCAGCATTGCTGCTACTGCCAGGGAAAGTACTTTTTTGTTCATAATATTCTCGCTCCTTTTTTAGTCTGAAAACCCGCTGACTCTCCTAACGAAACCAGCTGGGATATTCAAAATGGTAAAAATGGGACAGATTTACAAAATCTCCATTATATACGGTTTTATTTTAGCACAGCCACACGGCAAAATCAACCGGATTTGGCAGTTGTCACACATTTTCCGGCAACTTTTTACGGCGAATCAACCGTTAGTCAGTAACAACATAGCAGCCGAGATGCTTTGTGTGCAGCAAATAGCCATTTAGGCGCTCTCCATCCTTGCCGATGGTGTATCCTGTGGTATAGTCGGCTTCTACCAAAACCAGCTGTCCATTCTCATCCAGTTCATACAGCTGCTGGTCCTCATCTGCCTGCAAAAACAGTGTTGCGGTGCGCAGAAATTCCTGATCGGCGGTATCAAAGCGATAAAAACAGTCTGCCTCTTGTCCGGTTTGTTCATAGACCAGCTGAGCAAGCTGACGGTCGTAGTCGGTGTTCAGTGAAAGGTAGATGCTTTCCTCCTGCTGCATTGGAAGAGTCAAAAAAGCCTTGTCTTGAAAATCAAACACAGCATTGGCTGGCGCGGCTGTTGCAGCTACGCTTGCAGTGCAGACCATCAGAGCCGCTGCGGTTGCTGCTATCCATCGTTTCATCGGAATTCCTCCTTATCGTCACATTGGTATTTTTACACTTCCCGTAAATATCTTCATTATATACCCATCCAAAGTAAAAAGCAAGAAACGCCTACTTGGAAATCCTAGTCTTTTTGAAAATTACCGTACCTTACAAATCTGTAAAAGATTTTTTGGTAGTGTTGCAAAAAAAACTTTGACGTGCTACAATGGAAAAAAGAGGATGATTTCCGCAGGGCAGGACGATTGTACCGCGGATTTGTACCCCTTTTTTGCGTAAAACAAATCCGAATCAAAAGGAATGATCGACATGAAAATTGAAACACAGTGCCTGCATGAGGGCTACACACCCGCCAACGGAGAGCCGCTGACTCTGCCGATTTATCAGAGCACTACCTATAAATATGAGTCCACCGCACAGGTCGCAAAGCTGTTTGACCTGACCGACGACGGACATATGTATTCCCGTATTTCCAACCCGACCGTAGCGGCAGTGGAGGAAAAGATTGCTGCGCTGGAGGGCGGCGTGGGTGCGCTGTGTACCACCTCGGGACAGGCAGCCACCCTGATTTGTATTTTGAACATCCTGCGTGCCGGCGACCACATCCTGTGTGCTTCCACCATCTACGGCGGCACCATCAATCTGTTTGCCGTGACCCTCAAGCGTTTTGGTATCGAGGTTTCCTTTGTGGATGCCGATGCCGACGAGCAGACACTGTGCAGCCAGCTCCAGCCGAACACCAAAGCGGTTTTTGCCGAAACGATTGCCAATCCTGCCATCGCAGTTCTGGACATCGAAAAGATGGCAAGGGTCGCTCATTCGCGCGGTATCCCGCTGATTATCGACAACACCTTTGCCACTCCGGTTCTCTGCCGTCCTTTTGAGTATGGAGCGGACATCGTGATTCATTCCACCACCAAATATATGGACGGTCACGCCACCCAGCTGGGCGGTGTCATTGTGGACAGCGGCAATTTTGACTGGACCAATGGAAACTTCCCCGAATTTACCGAGCCGGACCAGTCTTATCACGGTGTGGTGTACACCCGCGATTTTGGTCGGGCTGCCTATATCACCAAGGCGCGCGTGCAGCTGATGCGCGACCTGGGCTGTTACCCTTCTGCGCAGGCTGCCTTTTTGCTCAATCATGGGCTGGAAACGCTGCACCTGCGGATGGAGCGCCACTGTCAGAATGCCGATCAGGTCGCTCGCTTTTTGCAGCAGCACAGCAAGGTGGAATCGGTCAACTACCCGACGCTGGCAGAGGACCCATATCATCAGCTGGCACAGAAGTATCTGCCGAACGGATGCAGCGGCGTCATCTCCTTCTCGCTGACAGGCGGCAGGGAGGCGGCTGTGCGCTTTATCGACAGCCTGAAGCTGGCTTCGCTGGTGGTTCATGTTGCCGATGTCCGCACCCTGGTGCTGCACCCGGCAAGCTCGACCCACCGTCAGCTGACCGATGAGCAGCTGGTGGCTGCCGGCATCCATCCTGGCATGATTCGTCTGTCGGTCGGCATTGAACACGTCGATGACATCATCGAGGATTTGAAACAGGCTTTGGAACAAGCTTGATCCCCCTTCTTTGATGTTCATAATAAACAAAAATTATGGGAGGTATTTGCCATGAAAAAACTGCTTACCCTCGCTCTGGCTGCTTCTATGATTCTTGCCATGAGCGTCAACGCTTTTGCACTGGGAAACTATGTGCTTTCCACCGATGAGGTCGGCACCGAAGAGGAAGAGCCGATTGCAGATGAACCGGAGCTGCCTGCCGAACCAACCGGCTGGGCGGAGCAGAAAGTCAACCCGGACACCGGCGCCGAAGATTTCGTCGGAGTGGCTGCTGCCGCCGCTGCTGTTGCCGGCATCGGATTGGTAGCACTGAAAAAGAGATAAGCTTTTCTGTATGCACCCGCGTCCTGTTTTTAGGACGCGGGATTTTTTTGATTGCGGCAGCTTTTGGGCAAAGGATGGGAGCCAAAACCCTTTGTTTTGCATAGGATGGAGCAGACCGATTCCAAAGAAAGGAGAGAAAAACGATGGAAGTTTTGGTTCAATGGGTTCTGATGCTGCTGGCAATCCTGGGTCTGGTTCAGCTGGGGGAGATGATCTGCCTTTGGTCGCGTCGCCCGAAAAAAAGACCTGCCAGCTTTTCGGTGCTGCCTGTTTTCGGCAGATTGAACGACCCGCAGACGGTTCTGGATTATTTTGAGCAGGTGGCTGCCTGGAGCCCGGAAAGCTGCCTTGCCTTTGTCATCGACTGCGGGCTGGATGAGGAGAGCGCAGCGTTGTGCCGCGGAGCGTGTGCGCAGCACCGACGGCTGCATTTTTGCACCCAGCAGGAGTTTGCGCGTATTTGCAAAGAGACACAGGATGGAGTATACTAGAAAGCAAACAAAAGGTCTGTGAAAAACGCCGCCTGTCTATAAGTAAAGGTGGTGGAAGGAAAAGGGAGAGGTATGCAGAAGGAAAATCTGGTGGAACTGTCCGGCACTGTGGAAACGGTGGTCTATAAAAATGAAGAGAGCGGATTTGCGGTCCTGGAGCTGGACCACGGCGGCGAGTTGGTCACTGTGGTCGGCGAGCTGGCTTCGGTGGGAGAAGGGGAGATGCTGACCTTGCACGGCAGCTTTCGCACCCATCCCAACTATGGCACTCAGTTTAAAGCAGTGGCAGCCCAACAGCGACTTCCTGCCAGTGCGAGCGCGATTTTGCGTTACCTGTCCTCGGGAGCCATCAAGGGCATCGGTCCGGTGCTGGCTTCCCGCATGGTGGCGCAGTTTGGCAACGACACTTTACAGGTTTTGGAGCATGAGCCGCAGCGATTGCGGGAGGTCAAGGGTATCACCGAGGCAAAATGCGAAAAGCTGCGCACCGAGCTGAGCCGGATGTTTGGGATGCGGGCGGTCATGCTGTTTTTGTCCCAGTTTGGGGTCAGCTCCTCCACCTCGGTCGCCATCTGGAAACGCTGGGGGACCCTGTCGCAGAAGATGATAGAAGAAAATCCTTATTTGCTGTGCTGCGACGAGATTGGGATGGATTTTGACAGCTGCGAGATGATTGCCCGCAAGCTGAATATCCCGCCGGACAGCAGCTACCGCATCGAAGCCGCGCTGCAATTTGTGCTGCGACACAATCTCTACAACGGACATACCTGCCTGCCGGTCGACAAGCTGCTGCCCACCGCCGAGCGTCTGCTCGACCAGAGCTGCATCATGGTGGAAAAAGGGCTGGAGGAGCTGCTGCGCCGCCGGGAGGTGTTGGTGGTGGATGTCAACGGCAGGGATTACTGCTACCTTTCCGAATATCTGGAGGCAGAGCGATTTATTGCCTCACGGGTGCGGTTTTTGTTGGCTGCCGGCGCAGACCCGATCCCGCAAGCCGAGCAGAAGCTGGAGCAGCTGGAACAGTCGGGCGGTATTCAGTATGCCGCTTTACAGCGAGAAGCAATCTTGCAGGCGCTGACCTATCGGCTGTTCATCCTGACCGGCGGTCCCGGTACCGGAAAGACCACCACCATCAACGCCATCATCGACCTGCTGGAGGAGGCAGGGTTGAAGGTCAGTCTGTGTGCGCCGACCGGACGAGCTGCCAAGCGGATGTCCGAGGTGACCGGCAGGGAGGCAAAGACCATCCACCGGCTGTTGGAGGTGGATTTTGCCAATCCAACCTCGCTGCAATTTAAGCGAAATGAAAAGAACCCGCTGACTGCCGATGCGGTCATCGTGGACGAAACTTCGATGGTGGATATCCCGTTGATGCGCTCGCTGATTTGTGCGCTGAAGATGAACTGCCGTTTGATTCTGGTGGGCGACAGCGACCAGCTGCCGTCGGTCGGTCCGGGCAATGTGCTGCGAGACCTGATTCAATCGGAAAAGGTGCCGCAGGTGCGTCTGACCGAAATCTTCCGACAGGCGCAGAAGAGCCTGATTGTTACCAACGCCCACGCCATTGTCAGCGGACAGATGCCGGACCTCAAGCGGCACGACAGCGACTTTTTCTTCCTGCGGCGGGAAAGTCCCAATCAGGTGCGTTCGACCGTCATCGACCTGGTGGCTGCCCGTCTGCCCAAAAGCTACGGGTATTCCCCTACGGCGGACATTCAGGTGATTGTGCCAACCCGCGTGGGAGCAGTGGGCGCAAACGCCCTCAACCAGAGTTTGCAGGAGGCGCTCAATCCGCCGTCTCCCGAGAAGGCGCAGTTTGAAAACAACGGTCGCACCTTTCGGGTGGGGGACAAGGTGATGCAGATTAAAAACAACTATGACATCCTCTGGCAGAAGGAAAACGGCGAGGAGGGGATGGGTGTCTACAACGGGGACATCGGTTTTATTGAGACGATCGACCGACCCTCCAAAACGATGCAGGTGCGCTTTGACGACCGGCTGGCGGAGTACCTGTTCGAGATGGCTCCCGAGCTGGAGCTTGCCTACGCCATCACCGTTCACAAGAGTCAGGGCAGCGAGTTTGATGCGGTGGTCATGCCCATCACCGGCAGCAAGAGCAAGATGCACTACCGCAACCTGCTGTATACCGCAGTCACCCGCGCCAAGGAGCGGCTGATTATTCTCGGTCAGCCGCGCGCCATCGAGGAGATGGTTGCAAACGACCGCAAGACGGTGCGCTACACCAACCTCAAGGAGATGCTGCTCGAGCAGGTGAGCGAATAATTTGCAGCTTAAAGGTCCAAAGCTATTGCAAAGCGGTGGTTGTTTCCTATATAATATAAATCGCAAATCATCAACCGGAAAGGGCTGCGTTTTTTGCCCGCAGCCTCAACGATAAAAGACTCAAACTATAAAAGAAAAGGATGGTGCCGTGTGGACGTAGGAATTGATTTGGGAACTGCCACGGTCATCGTATACATCGGCGGTGAAGGGGTCGTACTGAGCGAGCCTTCGGTCATCGCTGTCAACTTAAAGACCGATTCGGTCATCAGCGTCGGTCAGGAAGCGTATGAGATGATCGGCAAAACACCTTCTCACATCCAGGCAATTCGCCCGCTTTCCAAGGGCGTGGTCTGCAATTACAAAATGACCGAAGAGATGGTCAAACACTTTATCAAAAAAATCTGTAAGGACAGCCTGATCAAGCCGCGCATTGCCATGTGCGTTCCGTCGGGTATCACCAATGTGGAATCGAACGCGGTCATCGACGTCGCCATCGCATCGGGCGCCCGCAAGGTCTATCTGATCGAGGAGCCGGTTGCCGCTGCCATCGGCGCACAGATCGACATTGAAAAGCCAAACGGCAACCTGATTGTGGACATCGGCGGCGGCACCACCGACATTGCCGTCCTTTCCTTAAACGGCATCGTCAACAAAAAGTCGATTAAAATTGCAGGTGACACCATCAACGATGCCACTGTCCGCTATGTCCGCAACAGCCACGGCGTGCTCATCGGCGAAAAGATGGCGGATCAGATCAAACGCCAGGTCGCCAGCGTCTGCTGGGAGGAGGGCGAGGACATCAGCGCACCGGTCAAGGGAAGAAATCTGACCACTGGTCTGCCCTGCAACATTGAAATCAGCCGCTCGATGCTGTACGACTGCGTTATCAAAGAGGTGGAGCAGATCATCACTGCGGTCAAGGAGGTCATCGAAAGGACCCCGCCGGAGCTGGTCGGCGACATCCACACCAACGGCATCACCCTGACCGGCGGTGGCAGCCTGCTGCACGGCATCGCGCCGCTGCTGGAAAAGCACACCCGCATCCACACCGTCATCGCAGAAGACCCGGTCAACTGCGTTGCCATCGGCACAGGAAAATCCTTCCAGTATCTGGACAAGCTGGTGGACGGATTTGTCATCCCGTCGATGCAGAGGGTGTAGCCATGCCGGATTTTAGCTATACGATGGAGCAGTTGGCTCCCGACCTTTCTGTGTGTATCACCCGCGACCACCGCTTTGGCACCGATGCCTTTCTGCTGTCCGATTTTGCGGCGGTGCGCCGCAAGGACCTTGCCTGCGACCTGGGCACCGGCTGCGGCATCATCCCGCTGCTGTGGTTCCGCGACCGGCAGCAGGGACCGAAGATGGCATACGGGGTGGACATTCAGCCGCTGGCTGTTGAGCAGCTGCGCTTTACCATCGAGCAATCGGACTTGGGTCAGCGGATGCAGGCGGTGCAGGCGGATTTGTCCGACCTTGCTGCCTTAAAGGAAAAGCTGCCCTTTGGCAGCTTTGACCTGGTCACCTGCAATCCGCCCTATAAAAAGGCGGAGCATGGTATTTTAAGCAGCAGCGACAGCGACATCATCGCCCGGCATGAAACGATGTGCTCCATCGACGACGTGTGCGCCGCCGCAGCAAAGCTGCTGCAATTTGGCGGACGGCTGTGCATCTGCCAGCGACCGGAGCGGCTGCTGGATGTGCTGGAGGCGATGCGCCGCCATAAGATCGAGCCAAAGCGGGTGCGATTTGTGCAAAAGCGCGGGGACACCGCTCCCTGGCTGTTTTTGGTGGAGGGACGCAAGGGCGGCAACCGCTTTTTGAAGGTGGAAGCACCGTTGCTGATTCAGGACGAGCAGGGCGATTTTTCGCCGGAGCTGCGCCGCATCTACCGTCAGCCGCAGCCGAAAGAATAGGAAATGAGGGAACATTTTGTCAGCTACACTGTATGTGGTGGGTACGCCCATCGGCAACCTGGAGGACATGAGCGTGCGCGCGGTGCGCACCTTGCAGCAGGTGGATTTTATTGCTGCGGAGGATACCCGGGTCAGCCTCAAGCTGCTCAACCACTTTGAAATTAAAAAACCGATGGTTAGCTACCACGAGCACAACGCCCGCGAGGTGGGACCGCAGATTATCAGGCGGCTGCAAAACGGCGAAAGCTGTGCCATCGTGACCGATGCCGGTATGCCCTGTATCTCCGACCCGGGAGAGGACCTGGTGCGGCTGTGCGCCGAGAACGGCATCGACACCAAGGTCATCCCAGGACCGAGCGCGGCGGTCAGCGCCCTTGCCCTGTCGGGCTTGGACACCGGCAAGTTTGTATTCGAGGGATTTTTACAGCCGCAGGCAAATACGCGCAGAGAGCGGCTGGAGGAATTAAAGCTTGAGCGGCGCACCATCATCTTCTACGAAGCGCCGCACAAGCTGTGCGACACACTGAATGCGATGTATCAGGTGCTGGGCGAGCGCAAAATCACCCTGGCGCGGGAGCTGACCAAGGTGTATGAGGAGGTCATCCGCACCACCTTGTCACAGGCGGTGGAACTGTACACCCAGCGAGAGCCGCGCGGCGAATTTGTGCTGGTGGTGCAGGGTGCCAAAGAGGAGCAGAAGCTTGATTTTGCGCAGGCGCTTGCGCTGGTGCAGGCGCTGGTGGAGCGCGGGGAGCCGCTTTCCAAGGCTGCAAAGGATGTTGCACGGCAGACCGGCTTTAAAAAAGGGGAGCTGTACAGCGGGTTTTTGGAGATGCCTCAATAATCTTTTTGCGGGGAGGAATCCCCGCATTTTCTTTTTACATGGTTTTGTGGGGAGGTTTCCCCACACCCCTCTTTTTACATGAGGAGGTTTCCCCACACCCCTCTTTTTACATGGGGAGGTTTCCCCACACCCCTCTTTTACATGAGGAAGTATCCCCACACCCCTCTTTTGCGGGGTTACGCCAAGGCTTTGCCTTGTCGTTGCACCCCGCTCCTGCGGCTACTTTTATGAAACGATAAAAGTAACCAAAAGCGTTTTCAAGAGGAAGGGTCCTC
>OJPK01000487.1_pt1 | contig 19242 bp, 20 predicted proteins | sample 1598491 | NCBI WGS metagenome assembly OJPK01 (sample SAMN03922487, study PRJEB24848) | human gut metagenome | isolation source: stool sample | host: Homo sapiens | place: Germany | collected 2011-05 | reverse complement strand
ATCGACTCCTCCATTGCAAGCTGCGAAAAGGTCAGAGGAAAACTCAAGGAAGGCTCCTCTCAGCTCTCTTTGAACACCAACCGCCTACAAGCGCTGTATCTTGCAAAAGAAATCCTACAAAACACCGACAGCCAGCAAATCGAACAGGCACTCATTCAAATCACATCCATCCGACGCAAAAGTGAAACCGGACTTGCTCACGCAAAATCAGGCTCGGCAACCTATACCCGCTTTCGGCGACTGGTAGAGGCTATGGATGTGGTCTTACAGGGTCTGGAAACAGCAAAAAAGAAAAAGGACAAGCTTTAAAAAGGCTTGTCCTTTTTTGTTTGTCAACAGCAATGACTCACAGCAGCAGCGGCGGCGGTTCCAGCCGGCTGCGCGGCAGGGTGATGACCGGAGCTGCCAGATACTCCTCAATCACCGGCAGATACCGCTGGCGCAGCCTCTCCTCCAGTTCAGAAAGCTGTGTTCCCGTCTGCTCAAGCTGCTGCATACGCAGCTGTGCCGATTGCAGGGACACACCAAAGATGTCGCACATATCCTCTGCGTCCCGAAGTCTGCCGCGGTGTATCAGTTCCCCTGTCGCTGCCGTCGGCATCAGCAGGCTAGCGGCAAAGGCGTTTGCCTCCGCCTCCTCCCGAACACCGTCACAGCTGTGGCGGCAGCAGATGTGCCCCAGCTCATGGGCGATCGACCAGCGCCTGCGGCAGCTGGACAGCACCTCCCGATTGTATAAAATCAGATGCCGCCCATACACTGCATACGCCTGTCAATCGCCTGCTTTCTGCAAAGATTTCCTGCTTGCTATTCCTTTCCGCCTGTGTCCTCGCCCTCCTTCGGGTCGATGCCGATGGCGGTCAGGTAGATGTCGATGGTATCCCGAAAATTATCGAGGATACGCTTGCGGTCTGCCTGCGGGATTTTCTGGGTGTGCCGCGCAAACATCACAATATCCGGGTCGCTGAGGATGTCCGCCATGTCATCCAGCTCCGGCGGACGGTTCTTGATGTCGGTTTTCCCCAGCAGATAACTTTCCGACACGTTATAAAACTCGGCGATCTCCCGCAAGTGTTTCAAATAAGAACGGTTGGAGCCGTTCTTCCAGTTGGTGATGACATTTCCAGAAATCCCCAGGTGATTGGCAAGATCCTTGCCTGCACCATATCTGTTTCCCATACATTCCAGGATTCTGGTCAAAACAATGTCCATCCAAAAGCCTCCTTTTTGGGCAGATAAGCCCGATGGCGGGTCTTCCCCCTCCTTATCATAGCCGATTCCCCACCGAATTACAAGCGCAAAAACACACAAAATACCGCATTTTTGTTTGGATGTTTCCCTACTTAATCCTGCGGGAACCACCCAAGCTCCAACCGGACATCTTTGCGCTGGATGTCGCAGTTGGTGTAGCAGCATAAATCCAGACCGATCAGATCAAAGCCTTCATGCAGATAAAAGCCGATGGCATTGGCGTTTGCCGACTGGGTCTCCAAAATCAGCGCCCGGCGGCGGGCAAGCCTCGCCTGCTGTTTGGCAATCTCCATCAGGGCGTGCCCATAACCTTGCTTTTGCAGCGATGGATCCACCCAAAGCTCGGTGACACGCAGTCGGTTCGACCACTCCTCTGCACACAGCTCGATGGCGCCCAGCAGCTTGCCGTCTTCGACGATTCCCCACGCGCGTGCGCCCTGCCAATGCGCAGCAAACAGCCGGTCGGGAAAATCGTGCTCCTGCGGCGTGCGGGTGATTGGCTCCTCCAGCGGCTTTTTCTGGATGGACAGCGCAAAGCCGTCTGCGTTTTGCTCAAGTAATACATCATAATACTCGGTGGTGGTGTACCCGATGGGAAGCACCGCATCCTGCCACTGCTCCCGTGGCAGCGGAACGATGGTGTGATTCATCCTGCTCTTCTCCTCTCTTTCGGTTTTCTGCTACTCTTTTTCCTTATTTTGTGCAAGATACCGCTCGATTGCCTCCTGCGAATAGGACAGCAGTTTGCCGTAATCCACCGCAATCTGCCGACGCGCCTCACCCTGATATGCCTGCTGCTCCAGTAGCTGCTGCTTTCTTTTTTTCAGTGCAAGGTACTGCCTCAGATCTTCCTCCTGCCGGTAATAGATGATGTTGTATTTTCCTTTGTTCAACGAGATTGGGAATAAATCGGTCAACAGCGGGCTTTCCTCCAGATAAAAATGGTTGCCGTACTGCTGACAAATCTGCTGCGAGACAGGAATCAGCTCCATCGCTTCCCCCTTGGTGTCCACCGGATGACTTAGAGCAATCCGCTTGACCTCTGCCCGCACCACCTCGTTAAAGGCGTCGATCACACCGCATTGATAGGAATATCCGTCCAGCTTTTTCATAAGAAGCCTCCTCTTTGCAAAATAAAAAAATCCGCACAGCAAGCCGCAGGATGCAGCCGCTGCACGGAACTGTGTTTACATTCTTTCTTCGTTTTCGATTTCCGCCAGCAGCGTTTCCATGTAGGTCTGGAAATGGTAGAAGATAACATCCGGGTCCCGCAGCTCCGGTCTCCAGCGCTTGAGCCATTCCAGCGTCAGGTAGCCTTCATATCCCAGCTGGTACAGCTGTTTGACCGCATCGTACACCGGCACATCGCCCAGACCCATCATACGGTACTCGATTTCGCCGTTGTCATCAACCACCGAATCCTTCACCTGGACGTAACGGATTTCCTTTCCCAGGTTTGCCACTGTCTGCTTTGGTTTTTCTCCACAGTTGCGGAATGGATGCTGAATATCCCACAATACGCCGCGGCTGTCCGGGCAGGCATCAGCAACAAAGGCTGCCAACTTCGCCGAATCGGAAAGCAAACCGCAGCTTTCCACCAGCACCCGAACATTTTTGTTCGCCGCATAGCTGCACAGCTGTTCATACCGCTCTTTTGCCGCAGGCAAATCTGCCGGTACCGGATTTGGGTCGAGGGTCAGCAGAACCCGAACAAACGGGATGCCGTTTTGGGAGGCAAAGTCAATTTGATTTTTTGCCTGCACCATCTGTTGTTCCCCTTCCCAGCTGCCCATCGGGTCTCCCAACACAACCGAGGAAGCAATCATTGCGATTTCAATGCCCGCCTGTGCCAGCTGTGTGCGGGTCTTTTCCAGGTGCTCTGCATCAAAGATGGTAATTTTCATCGGGTCGATCTCATCTTCCACTCCGCGAATCTCCAGACCGTCGATTCCCATATCCTTTGCAGTCCCCAGTATCTCAGCCCAGTCCCATTGCGGACAGCCGATTGTCGAAAAACCTAATTTCATCGCAAAAATCCCTTCCCTTCTCAAGTTGCCCGCGCGATGCCGCAGGCTGTTTGTGGACTATTTTATCACAATTTCCCGATGATTTCAACGCCGCTCTTCCAAGCTTTCACAAAACCTTCGCAAAAAAGAAAAAGGGAAGGGCATTTAAACACCTCTTCCCTGATTGTTTGCTAGTTTTCCCATTTTCGCAGCACCTTTCGTCCGCCTTCGCCGGTGGTGCCATCTGTTTTGTTATCCCGACTGTCGGAGCTATCCTCCTCTTTTTGTTGCTCCTGCGCATCTTGCGCCACATACAGCAGTACAACATCGCTGCTGTCCTTTTTCATCTGTGTCCCTGCCTGCGGGTCGGTGCGAAAGATTTTCCCCTCGTCCACCGCCTGGCTGGAGCCATTGATGATTTTATACTGTTTGTTCATCTCTCCAAGGATTGCGATTGCCTCCTCCGGTGTCTTTCCCACCAGCTGCGGCAACGGTTCGCTTGCAGAGCCTTTGCTGACATATAAGGTGATGGTGGTCTTGCGCCCGATGGTGGTTCCCGACTGGATCGACTGATTGGCAACCACACCCTTTGCAAATTCCTCGCTGTACTGTTCCACCGTTTCAAAGTAGTACCATGGCTCAAACTGGTCGGAGGCAAGCACCTCCGAGGCTTTTTTGCCGATAAAATTATCCACCTTATGTTGCTGCTGTTCGACTCCCGAGGAAATCTGCACATTCTGCTCCTGCTGAGAAGCCGGCTCAGAGGCTTGATTCCAGTTGCCGCTGATTGCACGGATGAGTCTGGGTGTCCCCAGCGCCAGCACCAGCAAGGTTGCCGCCATGGTGACCACCAGATAGACACTTCCCTTTTTCATCCGTGGTTTTTCCTGCGGCTGATGCTGGCGGGATTTTTCCTCAAGCAGCTCCTCCTTTAGAGGCAACACCGCTGTGGACTCCTGCGGCTGAAAGTGTACCGTATCCAGATGAACGGTTCGGTCGGTCAAAGTCGGCTGCTCCACCGTAAAAACTGCCGTGTTGGAAGTTGTTTCCTCCAGCATGGCAGCAATAAAAGCATCCATACTGTCAAACCGCTCTTCCGGCTTTAAGGAGAGCGCCCGATACAAAGCATCCGAAATATTCTGCGGAATCCTTTCATCCAGCAAGATTGGCTCCATCAGCCGATCCTGCTGCTGACGAACAGCCGCATCCGGCACTACAACACCGGTCAATACCCGGTAGGTCACCGCTGCGATCGAGTACAGGTCGGTCCAGCCGCCGCGCCAGCTTTCCGGCTGGTATTGCTCCGGTGCGCTGTATCCGGCAAACAGCTGCGGCTCCATCTCTCCGGTCGCAGTGCGCATCTCCAACAGAGAAAATCCGCGCCAGTAAACGCGGTTTTCTTCATCCAGCAGGATATTTTCCGGGCTGATGCCCTGATGGGTGATTCCTTTTTTATGCAGGGAAGAAAGGCTGTTGTACAACGGCAGCAGGTATTTTTTCGCACGGCACCAGCACTGACGTCCGCCTGATTGTCTGAGTGTCTCCTCAAGGGTGCTGACTTGCAGATGCTCGCTTGCCACATAAACGGTGGCATTCTGCTCAAACAACTGAACAATGGGGATAAGGCAGCTGTTCTCCTTCTCCTGCTGCAAAATGCGGTAGAGGTCCTGAAAGGAGGCACGAAAATATTTGAACTCGGTTGCGTGTCCTGCCAAAGGCTGCAGAGCATCCGCATCATCACAGCGGCAGGCAATACCCGCAGGGAAAAATTCCTGAAGCTGCACCACATCCCCTACGATGCAATCCTGTGCAAGATAGAAAATCCCCTCTCCATTGCTTCCAAGACAGCGCACAATGCGATACTCTCCCACACGGCTGCCTTCCTCAAGCGGTCGTCGTTCTGCCTGCGTATTTTCGTTCATCTGCCTTCTCACCTCCCTGCACTCCTATTATTGTAGCACCACTATAACAGTATTGCTCAAAAATGTCAAGTCATCATGCCGCTTTCCCGCTGAAAAAGGAAAAAATTTCAGAGTATCTTTACAATTCAACTGCCAACATCACCCCAAAAGCTGTCGGTTGCTGTCCGCTTTTCTTTCTTCCTGTACTCCATCTGTCTCCCGTGCGATTTCATCCTCGATGCACACTTTGTACAGCGCCGCCTGCTTTGCACCCACCTGCTCCAGCAGCGCTTCCAGCAGGACCATCTGATAAAATACCCGCTGCGGGAACACCTCGTCGGCAGCGTGCAGGGCGCTCAGCCAGTGCAGGGAAGGATTGCGCAGCAGCCGTCCCAATTCAAACAAAAGCTCCCGGTCAAGGGTCACCTCCTGTCGGCTGCTTTTGTTTGCGCTGACACACAGGGCAAAGCGGCGCAGGCTGTCCAATCCACCGACACACAGCCGCTCTTCGCCTGCCGGTCTGCCGACGGCTCCCTTGCGCAAGATTTGTACTGCCAGCTGACACAGGCTCTCCTGCTCTGTCCGGTCGCCCACCAACTTGGAGCAGCGCTCCCACAACACCCTCCATCCCAATGGTACACTGTACCACTCCATAGCATCTGCCTGCTGCCCTGGGTAAAACAGCTGGGTGCTCAAATCTCCGCTGTGTGCGCCGATTGTGATCGGCTGCCTGGACCGCGCCTGTAAAATGCGTGCTGCCGCTCTTGCCTGCCTGCCGCTGCAAGCTGCACACAGCTGCACCCCTGTCGGCAGACGCTGCTCCAACCTCTTCCGACTGCCTGCCTCATAACGCAGCACACCATATCCCCAGAGGGTCGTGCTGCTGCAAAACAGCTGCTGTGCCAGCTGCGCCAGTCCTTCTGCTGCCTGCACGGTTTTGTCCACATCCAGACTGCCCTGTTCATTCAAAAAATCCTCTTGCACCTGCCTTCTCAACAGGCAGTAGCTTCCTTCCTGCCCGCTCTCCTGCACCGACAGCACCATCCGGTCGGTGTACAATCCGATGTTTGCCCTTCTCATCAATCCAAAAAGCCTCCTTCGCATCATGCTGCCGTTATTCTTTCCATTTCCCGGTCTTTTTAATCAGCAAACGTTTCTGCTCCGTTTTCATTTGCCAAGGATTGTGGTATGATATTCTTATTTGATGTTATCTTTTGCTCCATAGAAAGGAAGGCTCATACAATATGAAGGTCCTGCTTACCGCCCTCAATTCCAAATACATCCATACCAATCTGGCTGTCCGCTACCTGAAGGAATATGCCGCACAACACGGCTACGGCTGTGAAATTGCCGAATACACCATCAACCAGCATCTTCCCGACATTCTTGAGGAGGTCTACCGCCGCTCGCCGGACGTCCTGTTGCTGTCCTGCTACATCTGGAACATCGGCATGATGATGGAGCTTGCTGAGGAGTACCGCCGCATCTGCCCGCAGACCATCATCCTAGCCGGTGGTCCCGAGGTCAGCTACAACAGCGCACAGCTTTTGCAGGAGCAGCCTGCCTTGGACGGCGTATTGTGCGGAGAGGGGGAAACCGCCTTTTTGGAATACCTGCGCTTTCTCAACGGAGAGCTGCCCATCGAGCAGGTACACTCGCTGTGTTGGCGGGATAAAAACGGAACGATCCAAAGCAATCCTGCCGCCGAGCTGATGGACATGGCGCAGCTGCCCTTTCCCTATCCCGACATCGACCAACTTAGCGGGCGCATCCTCTACTTCGAGTCGATTCGCGGCTGTCCCTTCCGTTGCAGCTACTGCCTGTCCTCGGTTGCCGGCAGGGTGCGCTATCTTCCTTTGGAATTGACCTTCCAGCGGCTCCAGCGCTTTCTGGATGCCAGAGTACAGCAGGTCAAATTTGTGGACCGCACCTTCAACTGCTCCAAAGAGCACGCAATGGCAATCTGGCGCTATCTTGCCGAGCACGACAACGGGGTCACCAACTTCCACTTTGAGCTGACCGCCCATCTGATTGACCAGGAGATGATCGACTTTCTTTCCACCGTGCGGCAGGGACTGTTCCAGTTTGAAATCGGCGTGCAGTCTACCAACCCCGATACCATCCGTGAGATTCGCCGCACTACCGACACCGAACGACTTCTTGCCATCTGCCGCCAACTGAACAAACCCAAAAATATCCACCTGCACCTCGACCTGATTGCCGGTCTGCCGTATGAGGATTTGGAGAGCTTTGGACGCAGCTTCGACACCGTCATGCAGATTCGCCCGCAGCAGATGCAGCTTGGATTTTTAAAGGTGCTCAAAGGTTCGCTGATGGAACAGAAGGCACCGGAGTATGGGCTGGAATACAGCCGCCGTCCGCCCTTCACCTTCATCCGCACCCGATGGCTCGATTATCCGCAGCTGCTCCAACTCAAAGAGATGGAATCGGTGGTGGAGGACTATTACAACAGCGGACTGTTCGGCAATCAAATCGAATGGATGATCTCGCAGGAGGCTTCTCCCTTCTCCTTCTTCCTGGATTTTGGCGCCTGGAAGGTGGAACATCAGCTGCATCTGATTCCACAGGGAATTGCTGAGCGCTGTACCACCCTTTGGGATTACTATTTTTCTCGTTACCCTGAGCGCGCCGAACAGGAGGGACTGCTGCACGACCTGTGCCTGTTCGACCTGTGCCTGCACACCAAGCCGCAAAAACTGCCCGAACGGGTCACCACCCAGGCAAACCTGCCCTACCGCGAAGCAATTCGCGCGCTGTTCCGCGACGAAGCACAGCTGCGCTGCCTGTTCGGAGAAGAAAACTTCCTTCAGCACAGCCGCCAGGCGCACCTTCAAGTATTCTCCTTTGACCCGCAAACCCGTCAGCCGAGGCTGTGTGCCATGCTGTTTGATTATCACCGCCGCGACCTGCTGGGCAGGGCAAAGGTCACTGACGTCAGCGAGCTGATTTTATAATAAGAAAAAGTTATTTTAAATTGTATCGTTGCTTCGGCAGTTTTCCTCTTGTTTTCTTTCTGAAATATGGTATTATTGTACTGATTTCCTTTTTTGTAGTATACAGTTTCTATGAGAATATTTTGCATCTTAAACGAATTTTTCGTCAAAATTATAGTATATTCTCCAATTTTTCCGGCAAGTCTGGTAAAAACGTTCATTTTTGTTCCGCTTTTCAGAAAAAGTAGCAGTTTGTGCTGGAATTTTTGCACAGTTTGTGATATGATTACAGTATAGATGTGAATTTTACCAAATCAAGATAATCCGTTTAAGCAAATTTACCGTGAATCAATCTTTATCATACAGGAGGAAGTACTGTGAATAATACCGGTTTCTCAAAAGGTGACATTCTGGTCCCCAATGTTGAAAATATGACTGCGTGGAGTGTCATTGCTTGTGACCAGTACACCTCCCAGCCGCAGTATTGGCGCGAGGTGGAAAAGTTTGTGGGAACCAAACCTTCCACTTTAAACATGATGGTGCCGGAAATCGACTTCACCAGCACCGACCTGGAGCAGCACATTGCCTCCGTTAACCGCGCCATGCGCACCTACCTGCGCCGACATCTGTTCAGCGAGGTACACGATTACATCTACACCCGCCGTATCCTTTCCAACGGCAAGGTCCGCTGCGGATTGATCGGCGTCATCGATCTGGAGCAGTATGAATTCAATCCCGGCTCCCGCACCACTGTCCGTGCGACCGAAGGGGTCATCCAGAACCTTATCGAGCCAAGGCTGAACATCCGTGATGTCGCTCCGCTTGAGGTGTCCCACACCATGCTGCTGATTGACGACCGCGAAAATGCCGTCTTTGCTCCGCTCGAACAGAAGACCCAGCAGATGCAGCAGCTGTACTCCTTCGATTTGATGAAGGACAGCGGCAGCATCAGCGGCTATCTGGTTACCCCGCAGCAATCCGAGCACATCGACCGCACACTTTCTTCCCTTGCCAACATCGACCGGATGGAAGAAAAATACGGCATCACCGACAAGGGCATCCTGGTCTATGCAGTAGGCGACGGCAACAACTCGCTGGCAACTGCCAAGCTGCACTATGACAACCTCAAGCGCACCCTCTCCCCGCAGAAGCTGCAAAATCATCCTGCACGCTACACCTTAGCAGAGATTGTCAACCTCAACGACCCATCCTTCGACTTTGAGCCAATCAACCGAATGGTGTTCGGCGTAGATACCGCAAACTTCCTGCATCAGCTCAGCCGGATGCACCGCATCTCCTTCACGCCGCAGGAAGGTCAGCAGTATTTTGACTGTGTTATCGGCAACGAAACCACCCGCATCTGGATTGCCGACCCATCCTCCAACGTGGTCACCGGCACCGTCCAGAATTTTATCGACCACTATATCCGCGAATTTTCCGGCAAGGTGGACTATGTCCACGGGGAAACCATCGTGCGCAAGCTGGCAGCCCAGGTGGACAATATCGGCATCCTCTTCCCGCCGATTCCAAAGCAGTCGCTGTTTGAAACCATCCTGATTGACGGCGCCCTGCCGCGCAAGACCTTCTCGATGGGTACCGCAGCAGACAAACGCTTCTATCTGGAATGCCGCAAAATCAAACCGTAAAATCATCCTAATCCCCGAGTCTGCGACTCGGGGATTTTTTTATCCTCCAAAAATTCCGATTGATTTTTTCTATTTTCCCTCGCTTGTACTGCTTCACCATCCATGATAAAATAATATCAGGAATCATCAACAGGAGATGGTCCCTGCCGTATCGAATCAAACAAGGGGGATTTTGTATGGAATATGAAGGTCAAATCTGCCGTCCGCCGATGGAACGCTCCTCTTATATGCTTCCCGTAGCGGTGGGCTGCTCTTACAATCGTTGTACCTTCTGCACGCTGTTCAAGCACCTTCGTTACAGACCCCTGCCCATAGAACAGGTGGAGCAGGAGCTCAAGCGGGTCAGCGCAGCAGGAGGCAATCCGGTGCAGATCTTTTTGGGCGACGGCAACGCCTTTGGCATGGAAACCGACCATCTGCTGCACATCCTGGAGCTGATACACCGCTACTTTCCCGGCTGCCGGATGGTCAACATGGATGCCACCGTCACCAACATCAGCCAAAAATCGGACGAGGAGCTGCGGGTGTTGTACGACCAGGGGGTGCGCAGGCTCTATCTTGGCATCGAAAGCGGGCTGGAGGATGTGCTTTCCTTTACCAAGAAGGACCACAACCTTCAACAGGCGTACTGCCAAATCGAACGGATGAAAAATGCCGGCATGATTTTCAACGCTCACATTATGACCGGCATCGCCGGAGCGGGCAGAGGAACGGAAAATGCACAGCAGACTGCTCTGTTTTTTAACCGCACCCAGCCGGAGCGCATTATCAACTTTTCTCTTTTCCTCAACCGGCGCGCGCCGCTCTTCCGTGATTACCAGGCAGGACGCTTTACTCCCGCCAGCGAACTGGAAAATCTGATAGAGGACCGTCTGCTGGTTTCCCTGCTTCAGGTTCCCGGTCTGCACTACGATGGGATGCACGATATGCTCAAGGTCCGTGTGCGCGGAACCCTGCCGCAGGACCGCGAAAAGATGCTGAAAAAATTTGACGAAGCTATCTCCCACTGGCAAACACAACCGCCGGTCTACGCTGTTTTAGGAGAGGAACACACCTTTTCCAGCAACGAGATTTCCACCGACCAAAGCGCATAACAAAACACACAAAAAAGGACATCTCCGAATAGGAGATGTCCTTTTTTACTGATTTTTTACAGATTACAGGATGTCGTATGCGCCGTCGCACTGTGCTACAACTGCGCTGTTGTAGAACGCTTCCATGCCTGCGATCATATAATCGAGGTCAAGCACACCGGCTGTTTCATAGCTGGAGTGCATCGCAAGCTGTGCCATACCGATGTCCACAGTGTTGAGGGAAACGTGGGTGTTTGCAATGTTGCCCAGGGTAGAACCGCCTGCAACGTCCGAACGGTTGACAAAGTGCTGGTACGGTACGTTCTTTTCTTCGCACATCTTCTGGAAGATTGCCGAAGAAACTGCATCGGTGGTGTACTTCTGGTTTGCGTTGTGTTTAATCACGATACCCTCGTTGAGGTAAACCGGGTTGGTCGGGTCGGAGATTGCCGGATGGTTTGGATGCAGTGCGTGTGCATTATCTGCCGACAGCATGAAGCTGGAAGCAACTGCGGTGTGATACTGCTCCTCGGTGCGTCCCAGGTTTTCATTGATGCGGTGCAGAACGTCATACATAAAGGTGGAGTTTGCGCCCTGCTTGGTGCTGCTGCCAACCTCTTCGTTGTCGAAGATGGCGCAGACCGATACGCTCTGGCTGTTTTCTCCCTTCAGGAATGCCTTCAGAGAGGAGAATGCACATTCCAGGTCGTCCAGTTTTGCACAGGACATATACTCGTTGTGCGCACCCCATACGGTCGGAGCGGTGCGGTTGTACAGGAACAGGTCGGTGGAGATGATGTTCTCCTCTGCGGTTCCGCAAGCCTCTGCAACCAGCTTATTGAAGGTGTCCTTGGAAGCGGCATCGCCGTACAGCGGCAGGAGGTTTACCTGTGGGTTGTATTTCATGCCGTCGTTTACGGTACGGTCCATGTGGACAGCCAGATTTGGGATGACCAGCAGGTCGCGGTCGATGTTGAGCAGTTTAGTTGCAACACCGGTTTCGGTCTTGACCAGCGCACGACCGGCAATCGACAGCGGACGGTCAAACCAGGTGGAATAAATCATGCCGCCGTAGCGTTCGGTGTTCAGCTGAACATATTTGCCCTTGACCACCTGCTCCGGGTGATCTTTGATCTTGAAGGTCGGGGAATCGCTGTGGCTGGCAACGATGTGGAAGGATTTGAAGTTTTTGGTTGGGACCTTGAATGCGATGACAGAGGAAAGGTTGCGGGTCACAAAGTATTTTCCGCCCTCTTTGATCTGCCAGTTTTTGTTTTCGCACAGCTCCTCAAAGCCCTGCTCGGTCAGCTGTTTTTTTACATTTTCGATGACATGAAAACAGCTTGGGGATTGCTGAATAAAGTCGAATAATTCCTGTACGTGCTCTAAAGCCATAAGAATCTTCCTTTCCGGTATTTTATCATAATCTGAACAAAACAATGGTAGTAAAGACCTTCCCCTCAGTAAAAATTGCCGAAGTTCCAGACAACTTCATTATAAAAGGTTTCCCCTTTTCTGTCAACAGCGACTTGACTGTAAACGGCAGAATTTCCCAACTGTCAAACAAACAGAGAAACGCCGCCTTCCGGTTTTGGCTTTACAGCGCAGCCGGAAGACGGCATCTCTCACAGGATGGACTTTCTATCAAATGGTAAACGGGAAATCAATTTTATCTTTTTTTGGAAATGACGGTCGCCGCCAGTGCGGACACAGCTGCTGCCGCTGCTGCCAGTGCCAGATGGTCCTCGGCTCCGGTGTCCGGGTTGGTCTTGTCTACGCCGCCTGCCTGATAGTCCTGATTTTCGGAATAAGAGCCATTCTGACCGTCACTTTGACTGCCACTCTGGCTGTTGGTCTGACTATTCTGATTGGTATTCTCCGAAGGAGCCTGCTGGGTGCCGGCAAAGCTTTCATCCACCAGGGTGCCGTCTGCAATCGCCTTGTCGGTGATAACAAATCTGCCCAGGTTTTTGGTCTGGAAGGAAAGGGTCTGTGAGTCCAGATCGACCGTTGCATCCAGCTGGTGCAGTCTTCCCTGCAAATAACGGTAGACATAGAACTGACCGCCAAAATCCTCCATCTCCTCCGACAGGTCGATGGTCATGGTGCCGGTAAAATCAAATGCCGGTCCGCCCGGGAAGGAGATGTATTTGAAGTTCTGGTCCTCAAACTTGGAGGACACCTCCTTGATGGCGCGCTCGTTGTGCAGCAGATTGAGCGATTCCTGACCGGAAACCCGCACCTGATAGCTCCACAGACCATTGGTAAAGGTCACCTTGCCGCCGTCGGCAGCTTTGTCCAGCTGTTCAAACTGCTTGGTGGTGATGACCGGAGCATCTGCTGCAACAAAGACCGAGCCGCCGTCCTCCACATCTGCCAGCGCTTCATCGGGGATGGTTGGATAGCCTACGGTCATCTCCGCCTGCACGCTTCCCACGGCTTTTCCGTTGGAGCGTTTGACCGCCTTGACCGTTCCTTCCACTTCGGTCTGTGCAGTCGGCCAGCCTGCCTGCGCGGTCACCTCCAGCTGATAGCGGTCGCCTTCCTTCTCTACCTCAAAGGACGAGAGGACCGAACGTCCGTTTTTGGTTTCTGCACGCAGCCGCAGGTCCTCCAGATGTTCGTCGGTCAATGGGACCAGCTTGCCATCCTCCTGCTCCAAGTAGAGCGGATAGGTGTAGCTCTGACCCGGCTGGATGAGCTGTTCAAAAGTTTCTTCGCCAAAGCTGAGTTTGAGCGACTCGTCCGACATCACGTTGACGGCATCTGCCTGTCGTGCAAAGGCGGTCACGCTCATGGCAGACATCGCGCAGGCTGCTAAAAAGATGGATACAAATTTTTTCATGGTAATTCCTCCTGAGAATGTTTGATTTACTTTTGTCCTGTCGTTTGTGTCCTGACGCTATTATAGATGTCGTACTCTCTTTTTTCAACCGGTGGATTCTTCCAGCCTTGCCTTTTTAGTTGTACAAAATATCTTTCTTTTGTGTATTTTCTCTCTTGTTTTTATATCATTTGCTCTGTTTTCAGAAATTGGATGATTTTTAAAATACTTTTTCCGGTTTTTCTGCCAGCAGCTGCCCCTGTATACAGCCGCTGGTAATGCCGGTGCATCTTTCCACCGGTCTGCTTCTGCCGTTTTGCCTGCTCCTGATGCAAAAGGCGGGCCGCAACGGGCTGTTTTGCCGCCTGTCGGGCATCTCCTTTCAAAATACAAATCATCAGTATATGCTGCTTGCTGCGCTTTGTTTCCTGTGTACAGGCACAAAATCCCCTTTCCTCCATAAGCTGTTAGCAGGCAGGAGCCTTACCGCACCGATAAAAAAACAGTTTGGATGTTTAACCGCGCCCTTTGCCGGTTACAATAACAGGGAAGCAAAATCCAACAAAATCTCGGAGTGTGATCATTGTGAAACGTGGAGATATTTACTATGCGGACCTGAGTCCTGTGGTCGGCTCGGAGCAGGGCGGTGTACGACCGGTACTTATCGTGCAAAATGACATCGGCAACCGGTACAGTCCAACGGTCATCGCTGCTGCCATCACCAGCCAGACCGATAAGAACAAGCTGCCCACCCACATCGAGCTGGATTGCAAAAGCTGCGGGCTTTCCAGAGATTCCATCGTGCTGCTCGAGCAGATTCGCACCATCGACAAGCGCCGTCTGCGCGAAAAGATGGGTTCGCTGGATGCCGGTGCGATGTCGCAGGTCAACAAAGCCCTGTCCATCAGCTTTGGGCTGGGCAAAAACCGCTGACATCCGGCTTTCGGATGAGCGTGCTGCCCGACTTTAAAAAAAATTGCCCAAAAAAGAGTTGCATTTTTCACTGGAGAGATGTATAATGATACCACAATCAAAAATCGACAGGGGAGCTTGTACAGCAGGCTGAGAGGAAGTAATCGAACTTCGACCCTTTAACCTGATGCGGATAATGCCGCCGTAGGAAGTTTGCAAACTTGCTGTTTTAAACGGAGACACCCAATCGGGCGTCTCCGTTTTTTTGTGTTCCAAGGCGCCTTGCTCCTCTGTCGAACCCATTAAGGAGTGGTCATAATGAAAAAAACAAACATCCGTAAATTGTCCATCGCAGGCATCTTCTGCGCAGTTGCCGTAGTCGGCAGCTTCTTCTCCTTCCCGGTCTTTGCCAGCAAATGTGCGCCGGTGCAGCACATGGTCAACATCCTGTGCGCGGTGCTGCTGGGTCCCTGGTATGGGGTCGGGGTCGCCTTTTGCGCCAGCCTGCTGCGCAACCTGCTGGGTCTGGGCAGTCTGATGGCATTTCCAGGCAGTATGTTCGGCGCACTGCTGTGCGGCATCACCTTCTCCAAATGCCAAAAAATCATGCCCACCCTGCTGGCAGAGGTGTTCGGCACCTCCATCCTGGGCGGACTGTGCGCCTATCCGGTTGCCATCCTGCTGATGGGACAAAGCGCAGGCGAGGTTGCCTTTTATGCCTACATCATCCCCTTTTTGGTGTCCACCGCCGGCGGAGCAGTTTTGTCTGGCATTTTGCTGTACACCTTGCAGCGGGCAGGCGTGTTAAAAAATATGCAGGCACAGCTTGCCCGATAAAGGGAGGTCGCTATTTTGCTTTCCACCTGTCTTGCCAATCTGCATGAAAAATCCCCGCTGGTTCACAGCATCACCAATTTTGTCACCGTCAACGACTGTGCGAATCTCCTGCTTGCCTGCGGCGCACGTCCCATCATGGCAAGCGACCCGCAGGAGGCAGCCGAAATCACCGCTGCTGCCGATGCGCTGAACATCAACATCGGCACACTCAACCATCTGCTTGTCCCTGCCATGCTGGATGCCGGTCGAACTGCCAACCGGCTTGGCATCCCGGTCCTGCTGGACCCGGTCGGGGTTGGAGCTTCCTCCCTGCGCAGGCAGACGGTTGCACAACTGCTCAAAGAGCTGAAGTTGACCGCCATCCGCGCAAACGCTTCGGAAATCCGTGCGATTGCCCGATTGGAGCAGGCACAGCCCAGCGGTCCCAGCGCAGGTGTGGATGCGCTTCCCGGTGACCTTGTCACAAAAGAGCAGCTTGGGCAGAATATCAAGCTTGCCAGACAGTTGGCAGAAAAACTTGGCTGCATCATCCTCCTGACCGGTCCGGTGGACATCGTCACCGATGGAAAAAAAGCGGTGTGCATCTACAACGGACACCCGATGATGAGCCGCATCACCGGAGCAGGCTGCCAGCTGTCCGCCCTGACCGCCGCCTTTTTGGCTGCCAATCCCGATTCCCCGCTGGATGCCGCGGCTGCTGCCGTCTGCACCATGGGACTGTGCGGGCAACTTGCCTTTGAACGAATGAAGCCCGGCGACGGCAATGCCAGCTTTCGAACTTATTTGATTGATGCCGTCTTTTGTATGACTCCCGAACAACTGCAAAGAGGTGCTGATTATGAAATTCGATAGAAACTCCCTGCTGCTGTATGCGGTCACCGACCGCAAATGGACCAGCCCGCAGGTCAGCCTGTATGACCAGGTCTGTGCTGCCATCGACGGCGGTGTCAGCTGCGTGCAGCTGCGCGAAAAGCAGCTGGATGAATCTGATTTTCTTGCACAAGCCCGGCTCATCGGCAAGCTCTGCCGCGCCCGTCGGGTCCCCTTCATCATCAACGACAATGTGGAACTTGCCCTGCGCTGTCAGGCAGACGGTGTCCACATCGGTCAGGACGACATGGATGCACAGCAGGTGCGCAAGCGCATCGGAGAACAGATGATTCTCGGCGTTTCGGCGCACAATGTTGAGGAGGCACGCACCGCCTTTCAAAATGGCGCAGACTATCTGGGCGCGGGCGCTGTTTTTTCCACCTCCACCAAAAACAACGTCACCACCCTCCCGCTGGACACCCTTCGGGAAATCTGTTCCTCGGTTGAGCTGCCCGTTGTTGCCATCGGCGGCATCGACCGTAGCAACATCCTCAAACTCAAAGGCACCGGTGTTGCCGGAGTTGCAGTGGTATCCGCCATCTTCTCACAGCCCGACCCCTGCCAGGCTGCCCGAGAGCTTGTTGCACTTTCCCGACAGATCATCCCATAGCCAAACCAGCGACAGATTGGGGGCACCACCTTCTGCCGCTTTATAAAAAAATAATGCTACAAAGGAGAATAACCCATGAAAACAGCATTATCCATCGCCGGAAGTGATTCCAGCGCAGGCGCCGGTATTCAGGCTGACATCAAAGCCATGACGATGAACGGTGTATATGCCACCACGGCAATCACCGCACTCACCGCGCAAAACACGACCGGCGTCCGAGCCATCATGGAGGTTACTCCGCAATTTCTTGCCCAGCAGATTGACGCAGTCTTTGAGGACATCCGTCCCGATGCCGTCAAAATCGGGATGATTTCTTCCCCCGAGCTGGTGAACACCATTGCGGAGCGACTGCATTTTTATCATGCGCAAAATATCGTCGTCGATCCGGTCGTTGTTGCGACCAGCGGTTCGGTCCTTGCCCGTTCCGAAGCAGTCAGCCTGCTCAAAAGCGTTCTTCTGCCTATGGCGACGGTCATCACCCCAAACATTCCCGAAGCACAACTGCTTTCGGGAATCGAAATCCACTCCTCTCAGCAGATGCAGCAGGCTGCCCGCATCATCAGCGAGGAATGTGGGTGCGCAGTCCTGTGCAAAGGCGGTCACAGCATCAGTGATGCAAATGACCTGCTGTATGCCGACGGAGAAACCACCTGGTTTTACGGCAAGCGCATCCAAAATCCCAACACCCACGGCACCGGCTGCACCCTTTCCAGCGCCATTGCCGCCCACCTTGCTTTGGGAGAGGATTTAAAAACCGCCATCCAAAAATCCAAGGAATATATCTCGCAGGCACTTGCTGCCATGCTGGACCTTGGTCACGGAAGCGGTCCGTTGGACCATGCCTTTATTTTGAGGAAAGACTCGCTGCAATAGAAAGGAGAACAAAACAATGGAACGAAATTACACAACACAGATGGACGCCGCCCGCCGCGGCATAATCACCCCGGAGCTGGAGACAGTCGCCCGCAAGGAGCAGATGCGTGTGGAGGAACTTTTGCCGCTGGTTGCCTGCGGTAAGGTGGTCATCCCTGCCAACCGCCTGCACACCTGCATCGACCCGGAGGGCATCGGCTCGACGCTTCGCACTAAAATCAACGTCAACCTGGGCGTTTCCCGCGACTGCAAAGACTATGATGTCGAGATGCAGAAGGTAAACTCTGCCATCGAAATGGGCGCAGAAGCCATCATGGACCTGTCCAGCCACGGAAACACCCAGCCCTTCCGCCGCAAGCTGACCGCAGAATGTCCTGCCATGATCGGCACTGTGCCGGTTTACGACAGCGTCATCCACTACCAGAGGGATTTGGACACCCTGACTGCGCGCGACTTCATCGACGTGATTCGTCTGCACGCAGAAGACGGTGTGGATTTTGTCACCCTGCACTGCGGCATCACCCGCAAGACCATCGACCAGATTCGCAAGCACAAACGCAAAATGAATATCGTTTCCCGCGGCGGCTCTCTGGTCTTTGCCTGGATGTGCATGACCGGCGAGGAAAATCCATTCTATGAATACTACGACGAGATTCTGGACATCTGCCGCGAGTATGACGTCACCATCTCGCTGGGTGATGCCTGCCGTCCCGGCTGCCTTGCCGATGCCACCGACGTCTGCCAGATTGAAGAGCTGGTCCGCCTGGGCGAACTGACCAAGCGCGCTTGGGAAAAGGATGTGCAGGTCATGGTGGAGGGGCCCGGACATGTTCCGATGGACCAGATTGCTGCCAACATGAAGGTGCAGCAGACCATCTGCATGGGTGCTCCTTTCTATGTGCTGGGTCCACTGGTGACCGACATCGCTCCCGGCTATGACCACATTACCGCTGCCATCGGAGGCGCTATCGCCGCGATGAACGGCGCTGCCTTCCTGTGCTATGTCACTCCTGCCGAGCATCTTGCTCTGCCTAACCTCGACGACGTCAAACAGGGCATCATCGCCAGCCGCATTGCCGCCCATGCCGCGGATATTGCCAAGGGCGTGCGCGGCGCGCGGGAAATCGACGACAAGATGGGCGATGCCCGCCGCGCACTCGACTGGGAGGCACAGTGGGCTTGTGCCATTGACCCACAGACAGCAAAAGCCATCCGCGACGACCGTTCTCCCGAGCATGACGACAGCTGTTCGATGTGCGGCAAATTCTGTGCTGTACGCAGCATGAACAAGGCGCTCAACGGCGAACATATCGACATCCTGTAAGGGCTGCAAAAAAGGGACGAAAGAGAAAATTCTCTTTCGTCCCTTTTTTTATCGGGAATCCAGTTATTTCATCTCCTGCACCGATTTTGCCACGCTGTGGGTAATCGGTGTCCACTGGACATTTTTGAACAGTGCGACAATCGAGATGGGAACATAGGTAA
>OJPK01000483.1_pt1 | contig 19661 bp, 19 predicted proteins | sample 1598491 | NCBI WGS metagenome assembly OJPK01 (sample SAMN03922487, study PRJEB24848) | human gut metagenome | isolation source: stool sample | host: Homo sapiens | place: Germany | collected 2011-05 | reverse complement strand
CTTTGAGAGCATCAAAAAAGGCGGCGTAGTTTTCCACGCTGCCTGTCAGCTCGTCTACGGCAATATCGGGAAGCTCTTTGCCGTCCGTCTGGGACACATCGAAGACGCTCACCACCTTGAAGGCGGGGCGGGTCACTTCAACCGTCTCAGTGACCGGCTTGCCGTCCTTGTCGAGAACGGGCTTCTGCGTTGCTGGGTCGAGTTTTTCCCGCTCTTCCTGCACCTTGTAGGGCGCAGGAGCAAGGATTTTGATACCCTTTTCGCCCTTCATCACATGGCGGTCGAAGTTGCGCTGCCATGCCGTGTAACCGGCGATCAGCGTCGCATCTGGCTTCTGCATGGCGATGAGAAGCGTATTGTTAAACGAGTAGTTGTAGAACTTGGACATCGTTTTCAGGTATTCTTTGAAGCGTTCGGATTCAAACAGTTCCTTGAGTCCCTGTTCCAGCTTGTCGGTGATTTCCCGGACTTGCTGGGCGTTTCTGTTTTCAGCCATTTCTAACCTCCAATCTTACTGATTTGAAATAGAAAACTCCGGCTGAGATTTGCCCGAAAGACGGGCTTTGATCTCAGACGGAGTTTCCGTTCTGGTCAATCTGCGATGATACAAATTATCTGTATGTTCCCATTCAATCAACTTCTCAAATAAGTCAGGGTGACGGTTGACCATGTGGGAAAGCTCAGAAGTCGATGCGTTCGGGCAGAACCAACAACCGTTGCGTTTGGAATGTTGATAACAGGGCGAGAGCATATCGTATTTCTCGCACAGCCGCCAAGCATCCGCTTCCGTCATGCCATACTTTGCAAGAAGGCTGATGTCCTTCTCCTTATTCAGTCTGGCAAGACGCTTTGGCTCGTCCAATGCAATACCTACATAGCTACGGGTGTCATCAGGTTGAGCCTTATGGTACTTGCGGAGCGGAGGCATTTTACAGTCCCGATTTACCGCGCACTTTCCCGGCCAGACAAAACCTCGGAGCAGCCCTTCATAAGGTCCTCTTGTGATAATGTGATGGAACACATCATCGTAAGTTTTGTCACTTCGCAGGACCGTGAATTTGCATCCGAGTTCATTTTCAACGAACCGTTTGAGCTTTTGGTGGATAAAGTCCCGATGCTCCGGGACTTCTCCACTGATCTCCTGATCGAACATCACCTCACTGTAAATGACCTCATCCAACGGCTCGTTTTTCTCCGCAGCAAGAAGAATTGTTGCTACGCTGTCCTTGCCTCCGCTGCATGAGGCAATATATCGCGGGCGCGTCATCGGTCGAACTCCATCTTGAAGCTGACATACTTGCCGCCTGTGTCATCCAGACGGATCACCGCATCATAGAGCTGCGGGCGCTTTGGCGTATAAAGCCCGGTCACTCTGCACCAACCCTTGTCCAGCAGTTCGGCGGCGATTTTCTTGGTCAGCTTCTTTTTCTTACTCGTAAAGAACTTGTTATCCTCCCACATACAGAAGGAGCATTCCTTGTTCGAGCAGTAGTAGTTTCCCTTGCCTACATAGACCGGCGAGCCGCAGCGCGGGCATTTGCCGATGGACTCTCTGCCGGTATCGAAGCGGTTTGCCTCGGCCTCAGAGAGGAAGGGATAGGCTTTGACCAGATCGGAGGTCATTCCCACAATGCCGGAAAGGAACTTGTCCGCATCCGCATTGCCACGCTCAATCTGCATCAGGGTATTTTCCCATTCTGCCGTCATGGTAGGCGAAGTGATCTGTTCTGGCAGGACGCATACAAGGTTGTTGCCGTCCTTTGTAGGCACGAGAGATTTGCCCTTGCGCTCAACGAAGCCGCCTTTGACCAGCTTTTCGATGATACCGGCGCGGGTGGCGGGAGTGCCAAGCCCTTTCTTTTCGGTATCATCGTCGAACTCAGCGTTTCCCGCAGTTTCCATTGCCGACAGAAGGGAGTCTTCGGTGTAGGACTTCGGCGGGGATGTGTAATGTTCGGTGACGCTGGAATCGACAGAAGAGAGAATATCCTTCTCATTCAGAGAAGGCAGCGAGCGTTCCGGCTCGTCCTTTTCCTTGCTCTTGAGCGTTTCCTTGAAGCAGCGCTCAACCGACTTCCATCCATCCTGTACGACCGTTTTGCCTTTTGCCTTGAACTCGAACCCCTCACAGGTGAGCGTGACCGAAGTCTCATCATAGATGTGCTTCTCACCGGTAGCGCTCAGAAGGCGCATGGCGATAAGCCGGATGATTTTCTGCTCCGACTCCGGCAGCTCGGCGAGGTCCTGCTTTTCAAGCTGGACAGTGGGGATAATGGCATGATGGTCAGTGACCTTGGCGTTGTTGGTAATTCTCCCGATGTCCGGCTCATGGGTGATGCCCTCAAAGAGCGGCAGCTTGCGGGAGACAATGCCGATCACCTGATGGGCGGTGCTCTCCATATCCTCAGTGATGAACTGACTGTCCGTTCGGGGATAGGTAAGCAGCTTTTTCTCATAGAGGGACTGCACCAGATCGAGCGTCTGCTGGGCGGTAAAGCCATAGTAGCGGTTGGCTTCCCGCTGCAAGGTGGTCAGATCATAGAGCTTTGGCGGGTTGACCGTCTTCGTCTCCTTCTTGAGAGAAGAAACGACGGCTTGCTTTTTATCGCAAGCCGCCGCAATCGCCTTCGCCTCGTCTTCGGTTTTGACCTTTTCCAGATCCGCCGTCAAGTTGTCTTTGCTGATATGGACATTGAAGTATTTCTCCTTGTGGAAGGTGGAAATTTTGCCTTCACGCTCCACCAGCATTGCCAGCGTAGGCGTTTGGACGCGCCCGACCACCAGCTTTTTATGATAGAGTGTTGAGAACAGCCTTGTGCCGTTGATACCGACAATCCAATCTGCCTTGGAACGGGCAAGCGCGGCTTCGTAGAGCCGGTCATACTCGCCGCTGCTTCGCAGATGGGCAAAGCCCTCCCGGATCGCGTTGTCTTCCAACGAGCTGATCCACAGGCGCTTGAAAGGCTTCGTGCAACCGGCTTTCTTGTAGACCAACCGAAAAATCAACTCGCCCTCGCGCCCCGCATCGGTGGCGCAGACAAGCTCGGTCACACGCTTATCGAGCATAAGGTCACGCAACACCTTGAACTGCTTCTGCTTGTCCTTCGGAACTTCAAACAGCCATTCATCCGGGACGATGGGGAGATCGCTGTACCGCCATTTGGCAAAGCGCTCATCGTAGGAGCTTGCGTCCGCAAGCCCCACAAGATGACCAACGCACCATGAGACAATGTAGTTGTTTCCTTCGAGATAGCCGTCCTTACGGGAGGAAGCGCCCAGCACCTTCCCGATAGCGGCTCCAACACTCGGTTTTTCCGCAATCACTAAGATCAAATCGTTTCCTCCGTTTCTTTGGTTTCGTCCCCGTCATCCTCATCGTCTGCAATGACAGGCTCTTCGTCCTCGTTGATGTACGGCTCTTCCTCATAGCCCTCGTCATCGAAGAAATCCAGATCCTCGTCCTTCTGCTTCTTGCCGCGCACGAACTTGAAGTAGTAATATGCACCACCGCCGATGCCGACCAGCGCGATGATGCCGATGATCAGGGCAATGTTCGGGGAAGCGTTTTCCGGCTCTTCGGGCACCTCGGTTTCCTCGCCCTCGACCGGCTCTTCCGGCTCAGGTACAGCGCCGGTACACTCGCTCATGTTTGTTTTGCAGACTGGGCATTCCGTATTGACAGCTCCGGCCTCGCAGCGGGTATCGCAGTTACAGGTAGTAAGCGAAGATGCCGTTTCCTCATCCAACAGGGCAAGCAGATCGGCCTCGTCCACCATGTTGAGGAAATAGGTCTGGTACTGTTCCTCTTCCTCGTTGATGGGCGCATCGTAATCGATCACGACATAGAAGGTGTTGCCGGTCTTGGTCTGCACCGTGATGAACTGCTTATTCGTCGCCTTGTCATAGAGCAGATCGCGGGTATAAGCGTTACCTTCACCGTCAATCGGCTCGCCCTCATACGGTTCAGGCTCTTCGGGTGCTGCGGTTTCCGGTGTTGCCTCGGGCTGGGTCGCCTCCGTGACCGGAAGCTCCTGCTCGGTATCATCCGCATAGGCGAATGCGGGTACAGTGAACGAGATACAAAGCGTGAAGCACAGTGCAAGTGCCGCCAGAAGGCGGATTCCTTTTCTCTTAGTCATTGTCCGTCACCTCCTGCTGGGTAGTGGTAGGCTTTTCCGCCTTGCTGTCCTTCATCGCGGCAAGGAAGGACATGATCTGATCCTTGTCCATGACCATTGCACGGACGGTGTTGACGATTTCAAGGTTTTCCAGCTCGGTTTTCTTGTCGTACAGCTCCTTGAGCTGCCCCTGCAGGTCCTCGACCTTCTTCTCGGTTTTGGCGATTTCCGCGCAGACCTTCTGATATTTCGGGTTCATAAAAACGCTCCTTTCGGTTAGTAGTTGGGTCTTCCAAAGGCATAAAAGTGGGATTGCCAATAGGAAGTGTTGATGGATGTGTACTGGATGGGATCGCCGCAGTGCAACATCACATTGTCGCCCACATAGATGCCCACATGGGACACGCCCGGCGTGTCATAAGTGCCGACAAAGAAGACGAGATCCCCCGGCTTCACATCGGCGCTGGAAACAGGCGAACAGACATTGTAAAGCCCCTGCGCACCCAGCCGCCCGGTGTTGACAAGTCCGCTGTTTGTGAGAACATAACTGACGAATCCCGAACAGTCAAAGGAAGTGGACGGATTTGAGCCGCCCCAAACATACGGGTAGCCGAGATATTTTTCTGCCTCTGCGATGAGAGTTGCGAACTTCTCGTCCGTCAGATACTCCGCATTGACCGTGTAGTCATCGGGTGGGTTTTCAATGTACTTGTCCACATAGCCGGAGCCGGGGAACAAATCCTCGCGGTTGCCCAGCGTTGACATATAGGCTGAGTACATGGAGAGCTGGTCTTCATTCATGATGTAGACCGGTAAATGGGAGAGGTCAAAGTTTTCCAGCGTAACGGTACAGATGTAGTAGTTGTATGGGACTTCGACCTCATAAGTGTAAGTTTCCGTGCTGGTTTCACCGGTTTCTGGATCGGTGACAGTCGTTGTCCCGGTACGGGTCTCTGTCCGGTAGCGTACCTCAACCTCCACATCTTCGGTGAGGATGTATTGCCGGTCAAAGAGCGTTTGAAGAAGCCCCTGAACTTCGTCCAGAGTGAACTCTCCTTCATTGAAGGCGGAGAGAATGGAAATGAGCACATAGGGATCGTGCTCAATCGCGTCGAGGTCAAAGTGGTACTCGTCGTAGTCGTGTGTGCTTTCGTAGTTGTCCAGATACGATTGCAGCTCGGCCTCCATCTGACAATACTGCGCCTCCGCGCCGGTCATGGCATCGTCCTCACTGAGGTAGGAAGTGGCGATGACAGACGAGGTGGTAGAGGTGAACATTGCCGTGCAGGAGCTAATCCCAGCAGACAACAGGATCAGAATCATCAAGCCAGCTCCCAGCCAAGCAAAGACCTTTTTGTTCTTGACGATAAAGTCCTTTACCTTATCCGACGCTTTCTCTCGGATGGTTTTACCGGTGGACTTGGTGGCGGTGGAGGCCGTTTGCGTTCCTGCCTTGCGAGCCGCAGCATATTCCTTCTTGATGTGCTGCTTCTGGTAGTGCTTATTCATATTGGCTCGGGAAGCCTTCATCTCAGGATTTTCGGCGACCGTCTTCTCAAAATGGAGCTTCCGGTCAGCGGCCTCGGCCTTCTGCTCCAGCTTAGACACCTTCTCGAACGGCTTGTTTGCACTGCGCTCTGTATGATGCTGGTAGTGGCGGACAACGGACTCGGCGGCAATCTCTGTCTTATGGGCAGCTTCTACACCGGAGTTTTCCTGCTCCACCTCATGGATTTTGCCGTGGATGCCAGAGGCAAGCGTATCGCCGACCTTGCGGACGGTCTTGTCTGCCTCAAACTGCAATTTGCTCTGTCCCTTGGGGACTTTCAGCTCGTCTTCAAAGTAGAGGCGGGTTTTGCCTTTACCGGTTTCCTCGTCAAAGACGCGCTCTTTTTTCAACACCTTCTTGGTGGGCAGCTTCTCACGGGCGGCATCCAGACGCTCATGCGCCTTCTGAGATTTTCGCTCCAACCGTTCAATCCGTCTGGAAGCTGGGGCATCATCGTCAAGGTCCGGCATCTCTGCGGAGGTTTCCGCCGCTCTTTCCAGAACGGACTCTCCATCAATCTGCCTTTCAGCGCGAGGTCTGCTGACCTTACCGGTAACAGCGGTATCGGCAAATGCTTTTCCGTAGTCAACAGAATGGGTGCGGTATGTCTCAGAGTGCAGAGTGTGAAATGTGGGATCATCGCTGACGGGTAGATCGCCCGGATTGTACTCTTGCGCCGCATCTGCGGACTGTGTTTCGGCTTGAGCCTGACTCACTGCGTCTTCCAGCTCATCAGGACGAAGCTGCCGCCGCTTCTTGACCTCTTCGGCAATATCGCCGGTTTCCGTGTCATGGGGCGCGACAAGCTGGGCGTCCTCAAGCCGTTTTGACACTTTTTCTGAGGTGCCTTCGGTAAGGTTTTCTTCCACAGCGCCGTCTCTGGTCATCCGCAGGACAACCCGGTCTTTTGGCTTCAATTCATCATGAGGCATCAAATTTCACCTCCAATCCGCGCCTCGGCAAGTTCTTTATATTCAGGATTTAACTCGATCCCGACATAGTGACGGTCAAGCTGCTTTGCGACCATGCCGGTTGTGCCGCTTCCCATGAAGGGATCAAGGACAACGCCGTCTTTCGGGCATCCGGCAAGCAGACAGGTTTCAACCAGTTTAGGCGGGTATGCGGCATAGTGACCGCCTTTGAAGGGGACAGTGTTGATAATCCAGACATCCCGCTTGTTGCGCAGCGGGTTTATCATGTCATCGGTGATCTCGCCATGTTCCCGGCAAAGATTGATGGTTTGCTGCTTTACCTGTCCGGGGATAGGTTCCCCGTATTTGTTGCTTCCCTTGACCCCACGCTTGAGCCTACTCGCTGTTCCGGGAGCAATCGGCTCGGAGATTGCCCGGTAGTCAAAGAAATACTTCCGTGACTTTGAGAACAGGAAGATGTGTTCATAGCAGCGGGCGCAGCGGTCTTTGACACTCTCCGGCATCGGGTTTTCTTTCATCCAGATAATGTCATTGCGCAAATACCAGCCGGAGTCGCGGAGCGAAAAGGCCAGCATCCACGGGATGCCGATCATGTCCTTGGGCTTGCAGCCCTCAACCTTGTAGTTAAGAGCCACAGCCTGACCATTTCTGCCCTTGGGATTTTTTGCGTCCACATAGCTGCCCTGATTGCCTTTCCCGGCATAGGTGTCGGAGATGTTGAGCCAGAGCGTCCCATCCGAACGCAGAACGCGCCTGACTTCGGTGAACACTTCCGTCAGGCGCGAGATGTATTCCTTTGGCGTTGCCTCTCTGCCGATCTGCCCGTCCACACCGTAATCACGCAGCGCGTAATACGGCGGGGAGGTGATGCAGCAATGGACGCTTTCATCGGGCAGCGTTTTGAGGACTTCGAGACAATCGCCGGTGTAAATGTGATCAAGCTGTATGGGGACTCCCTCCTTTCTGCGAGACTTGATGCGCAATCAGTCGGAGAAATACTCGTCCGGCTCGTAGTCCTCGTCATCGTCCAGCTCATCCTCCCAGCGGTCGATGATGGACTCGGCCTCCTTCGCCGCTTCGCGGTACAGGGAAAGACGATTGCGCTCATAGGCGGCATAGGCCGGGATGAACTTGCCAAACTCCTGAATGGCGCGGACATCCTTGGTGCGCATATCCGATACCATGTCGATCAGCTCGGCCATCGTCAGCAGATCCTCAATCATGCTGTCATACTTCTCCTTGGGGATGGTGACGAAATCATCCTCATACTCGTCTTCCTCATCCATATCAAAAGCGGAAGGAGTGCCGGACACACGGTAGATGTGCTCTTTCTCCTGAATGGAGTCGAGAATACCGCCGATGACCTCCGTCGCCTCATCGGCGCACTCGGCGATTTCCTCACGGACATGGAGGTAAGCGCGGTGGTGCTTTTTCAGCTCATCCTCCTTGCGGATCAGGTTGACCAGCTCCACGGTCAGCCCCATCAGGCCGAAGAAGCTGTCCATGCCTTCCTTGACCTCGCGGAAGCTCATCTCAACCGGCGTATCGCCGAAAATCTCGGTCATCTCGTCAACGGTGATCTCAAAGTTCTCATTCATATTCTTTTTCATAAAGGTAGTCCTCCTTAATTCTGCAAGGTTTCTTCGGGCTTGGTGGTCATGTAACGATAGAGCATCGTGTCCTTCGGGAAGTCATCCTTGAAGGGGACGATGGTCGAGCCGTAGAAGATCAAGCCTTCACCGGCGTTGGAATTGGTGATGTAGTTCTGCTGGCTGGGCGAGATGTTCAGTGCCTTCGAGAGGATCTGCCGGTCGCCGGATGCCTGGTTCAGAAGGTAAACGAAGTCGGAGTTCTCAAAGATGTTCTCAATCTCACGAGAAGCCAGCAAATCCTTGACATTCTGGGTGATCCCGGTCGGAATCCCGCCCCATTTTCTGAACCGCTTCCAGATTTCGACGGAATAGGCGGCTGTCTGTTCTTCCTTGAGCAGAAGGTGGAACTCGTCCATGTAGTAGCGCGTCGCTTTGTGCTGGGCGCGGTTGATGGTCACGCGGTTCCAGACCTGATCCTGCACAATGAGCATCCCCAGCTTTTTGAGCTGCTTTCCGAGCTGCTTGATGTCATAGCAGACGAAGCGATTATTCACATCCACATTCGTCCGGTGATTGAAGACATTCAGCGAGCCATGCACATAGATTTCAAGGGCAGTGGCAATCCGCTGTGCCTCCGGCTCACTCTGACTGCGCAGGATGTTGTAGAGGTCTTCGAGAATAGGCATCTTCTCAGGGACCGGATCGGCAAGGTAGTCCTGATACACCTTGCGGACGCTGCGGTCGATGATGGTCTTTTCCACCGGTTGCAGCCCATCCTTGCCGCCCACAATCAGCTCACACATGGAGAGGATGAAATCAGACTTCAAAGTCAGCGGGTTTTCCTCTTCCGAGTAGTTCACATTGATGTCCAGCGGGTTGATGTAGTCGGTGCTCACCGGCGAGATGCGGATGACCTGACCGCCGAGCTTCTGCACAAGGGGATAATACTCCGCCTCGGGATCGCAGACGATGATGTCATCCTCTGTGATGAGGAAGGCGTTGGTCATTTCCCGCTTCGCCGAAAAGCTCTTGCCGGAGCCGGGGGTGCCGAGGATCAGACCGTTCGGGTTTTTGAGCTGCTTGCGGTCAACCATGATCATGTTGTTGGAGAGCGCGTTCAGCCCGTAATACAGCGCCTCGCCGCTCTGAAAAAGCTCCTGCGTCGTGAACGGGACGAACACCGCCGTCGAAGAGGTGGTCAGCCCGCGCTCAATCTCGATCTGATTCAGGCCAATCGGGAGAGAGGACATCAGCCCTTCTTCCTGCTGGAAGTCCAGCCGCTTGAGCGCACAGTTGTATTTCTGGGCAATGGAAGCCGTCTGGAAGATGGCATTTTCGAGCTTCTGGCGGGAGGCAGCGGTATTCATGATGAGGATGGTCACAAGGAACATTCTCTCGTTGCGCGTCTGAAGGTCCTGCAACAGGCGCTTGGCCTCACCGCCGTAGGTGGCAAGGTCGGACGGGATGATTTCCATGTCATATCCGCTTCTCACGGCCTTCTTCTGCTCTTCAATTTTCATCTTGTCGAGGTCAGTAATCTTCATCTTGATGCTCTTGATGGCTTTCGCCTGATCAATCGTGCGGATATGAAGATTGACCGTGATGTTGCTGTCCATGTCGAGGAAGTCAGCCAGCATCCGGTCATTGAGTTCCGGCGCGAGGATTTGCAGGAAGCTCACTGCGCCGATGGCCTTGCCCATCTTGAAGCACTTGCCTTCACGGAAGTCGAAGGAAGTGGGCGCGATGAAATCTTTGCTGCTGAGTCCCGTCCGGGCTACCATGTCAAAGGAGAAGCGGAACGGCTCGTTCGAGTCCATGTTGAACACATCATGGAGCACTTTCAGCCGTTCGTAGCCGGACAGCGGCTCGGTCTTCACACCGAGGGTTTTGAAATTATTGAGGATGTCCGTCTCAATCCGATCCAGCTTGGCCTTCGCCATGCGCAGGGAGTCGGCCTCAATGCCGAAGGTAATGTACTTGCGCTTGATGAGGCCGTTGTTGCCCTTCGTGAGCTGGTTTTGCAGCATCTCGGAATACTCGCTGCGGATGTCGTTGAACTCGTCATCCTGCTCCGGGATGTTGATCTGCTTCTTGAACTCGCTGATGCTCGTCCTCTGGTTGATGAAAGAGAACTGGACAAAAATCGAGCTGTCAAAGTAGTTCAGGAAGTCGCACCAGTTCTCGAAGATGGCCGTCTTGTCCTCGTTCTGGGCGAGCTGATAGTTGATGTCGTTGAAACGGATAGTCTTTGTATAAAGACGGCTGTTGACCTTGCAGATGCCGTCGCGGCACATCTCCACATAGGGGATGGTCTGCTGCGCCGATTTGCGGACTTTCTTTGCCTTCTTGTCCTTTTTCTTCTGCAAGACCAGCTTCTTCTTTTCCTCGGCGGAGAGAAGATCGCCGTACACCTTGCCGTTTTTGGTAAGCCGCTTAGGTTCTGCGGCCTTTTTCGTGCTGCTGTGCAATCTGCAATTCCTCCTTCTCTTTGATTTCCTGCTGGATCGCAGCGTATAGGTTGCTCGTGCGGTATGGCCGCACCTTATCCCTCAAAAACATGGACTTGATCACATGACCGAGGATTTTTTCAGCCGGTTGCCCGTCCTTCTCATAGAGAGCGAAGAAGATGAACGGGAGCATGATGACCACCATCAGCATTGCCGAAGTGGAGATGCCGAGGCTGGGCTTAGTCAGGAAGAAGATCGGAACACCCGCTGCCGCAGCCAGCGCAAAGCAGATGAGCTGCCGCTTTGTCAGGTTGAACATGACCTTCGTCTTGACACGATTCAGGTCCTTCGGGACCGGTACAAACGCCATTGGGAACCTCCTTTCCAAGCGTGATGCTGCACTCGACCTCATTGCCCCATACATCCCAGCCTTCGGGGGACTGGCGGGCGAAAAGTTCGATGCGCGGGACATCGCCCATGAGCTGGACGATGCGGTTGCGGGCTTCCTCCGGTTTCTTGGAGTGCTCTTCGATGTGGCTCATGATGACCTGATGCACACCGGGGCTTGCCCGTTTGGGATGGCCTTTCGTTGCAAGGATGCAAAGTTCGGCATTCGCCCGTGTCCAGTAGCCCATGCCCCAAAAGAGGCTGTCGGACACCCGGTTCTGCTTGATCCAGACAAAAGCCGTTGTTTTGTATTCAAATCCCCATGCTTCAAGGACTTGGAACGCCTCCTGCATACAGGGGAAGGTAATCCACATGAAGAGCGCACAGTCTTTTGCTGCAAGCTCTCCAATAGGCAGAGCCTTGATGTCTTCAAGGCTCATGGTCGGGTAATGGCTTTCCGCTGAGCGGCCAAGCCCCTTCTTTGAGTAGACCTTGTACCGCCACGGAGGGTCGGCGTAGATCACGGAGTATTTCTTCAAGCTGACCCTCCTTTCTCAGTGGGCATTGAATAGTGACTTTGCAAGCGAACCTGTCTTGAACAGGGAGAAGCAAAGAATGACCGTATAAGCTGCCACCGAGAATAGCGCCGAGTGGATATTGGCTGCGATGATCATGTTGTTGATGAGCACGGCATAGATCGCAACGCACACCATGATGAGGAAGCCTTGGAATGCCAGCGCGAACAGCCCTTTGAGGTAGTTCGTGCCGATGCTGCCCCATTCGCGGTTGCTCATCGTCGCAATGGGAATGGGCGCGATGCTCACGGTGCAATAAATCTCAATCATACGGCCATAGAGAATGACCGTGATGAGAATGGACATGATCTTGAGGCACAGGCTGATCAGCAGCGTCTCTATGGACAAGCCGAGCAGTTCGCCAATGCCCATCGTTTCCATGCTGGCGCGCATTTGTTCAAGAGTGGATTCGATGTCGATGTTCGTGTCGCCGCTTATGACACCGGCTGCACCGGCTACGACATTCTGACCGATGTCGAAGACCGCCATCACAATGTCAAAGGTATTGGTAACGAGGTAGATCGCCACAGCCGCCTTGAAGAACCACTTGAAGAACATCCATGTGTCCATATCATGCAGGTTGTTTTTCTCGGTGATCATGGAGATCAGCTCGTAACACAGGACAAAGGTGATGATGATACCAGCGATGGGGACTATCACATTTTCGGATAGTCCCCGGATCATCTGGTATATGCTGCTATCCCATGAAGAAGGCGTTTTGCCTACCTCAGCAGCTATCGTCCCTACCTTGTCGTTGACATCGGTGAACATATTGGTCATGTTGCTTTCAATCCAGCCGATCAGAAGCTCTTTTATGGCTTCCTCGATTTTTTCAAGGATAAATCCCAATATTTCACCACCTTTCGGTTATGCTGGGGCTGCCGGATCAGAACAGGCCAGACAGGAGCGGGATAAGGGTCGTGCCGATGAGTACCACACCACCACCGGCCATCAACTGCTTGATTCCTTGGCTCTTGGCACCGGGATTGTCATTGCCGTACCCCTCCATGAGGTTGACCACGCCCCACACGGCAAGGCCAGCGCCAAGGGCGACAACGAGGGTCTGCAAAACGGTAACTGCCTGATTGATAAATTCCATAAATGACCTCCTTATGTTGGAAATTGATTAAAAATTAAGGGAGAGCGCGGCATTTCGCGCCCTCCCATGTGGACACGCGAACCGGTGATCAGAACAAACCGGACAGCAGGGGGATGAGGGTCGTGCCGATGAGTACCACGCCGCCACCGGCCATCAACTGCTTGATGCCCTGGGACTTGGCGCCGGGATTGTCATTGCCGTACCCCTCCATGAGGTTGACCACACCCCACACAGCCAGACCGGCACCGAGGGCAACAACGAGTGTCTGAAGGACCGTAACCGCCTGATTGATAAATTCCATAGAGTAACCTCCTTGATTTTTGAGTGTGAATTATTGAAAATGGGCAAAAAAATAGAAGCCCCGTCATTGTTCTGCTTTGGGCATTGCCCATGCGCAGTGCATGACGGGGCTTCAATCGGCTTCAACCTCTCCCATGTCATAGAGATCGAAGGTTTGGGTGGGCTTGACTACCAGCTTGTGAGAACGGTATTTCTCGATGTCAAAGGCGTTGCGCTTATCGTAGTCGGACAGCATTTTGTATTTTGGATGCTTCGTAATATCGTACTTGTCACTGAGAAAAGGTCTCACGCCTCTAAGCTGCAAAATACATTTGCCGCCGTCCATGACAGCAATTTCGTCCTCCGACATGAGTTGCTTGCCGGTCTTCTGATAGTTCAGGCCGTATGAGTTGTTGGTCGAACGGGTTTCTGATGTGTTATATAGGTCGATTGTCTCCTTTCCGAGGATTTCACTGAGTTCCTTCAAAGTGGATTTTTCCTTGCCGCCGAGGAAGAGCGTACAGTCGCAGTTGCCGACAATCGTGTCCGCTGCGTCCTTGTAGATGGTCTTGAGCTGGCTCTGGGACTGCAAGATGATGGATGCTGAGATTTCCCGGCTTCGGATCGTAGCAATCAGTTTGTCGAATTTCGGGATTTGACCGATGTTCGCAAACTCGTCGAGCAGGCAGCGGACATGAACGGGAAGCCGCCCATTGTAGACATCATCCGCCTTGTCGCAGAGCAAGTTAAAAAGCTGGGAGTACATAATCGCAACGACAAAGTTGAAGGTATCGTCGGTATCAGAGATAATGACGAACAGCGCCGTCTTGCGGTCGCCGATACAGTCCAGCTCCATCTCGTCGTAACTCATCAGCTCCCGCAGCTCCGCGATGTCAAACGGGGCAAGCCGTGCGCCGCAGCTAATCAGGATCGACTTGGCTGTTTTGCCAGCGGCTAACTTATATTTACGGTATTGCTTGACCGCGAAGTGGTCAGGGTCGCGCTCTTCCAGCTCATCGAACATGAGGTCAACGGGATTTTTGAAAGTCTCGTCATCCTCTCTGGCCTCCGAAGCGTTGATCAATTCGAGCAAGGTAGTGAAGTTTTTCTCGTGCTCCGGCGCTTCGTACCAGATATAGCCGATGAGTGCGGTATAGTAGAGCTTTTCTGCCTTGACCCAGAAATCCTCCCCGGACTTATCGCCATCTCCCTTCGTATTGACGATGATCGTATTGACCAGCTTGAGGATGTCCTTCTCGCTGCGGATGTAGGCGAACGGGTTGTAGTGCATGGATTTTCGGAAGTTGATCGTATTTAGCGACTTGATGATATAGCCGTTTTTCTCAAGCATCTTTCCGCATTCGACCAGCACTGTACCCTTGGGGTCTGTGACCACATAGGAGCTGTGCATCTGCATGAGGTTGGGCTTCACAAAGAAGCGGGTCTTGCCGGAGCCGGAACCGCCGATCACAAGGATGTTCTTATTCCTCGCGTACTTCGGCTGCTTCGGTCGGCTGTTCATCGTCAGCCCCTCGGTCTGGGTGAGGATGACATTGTTGGAGAAGTCGTCATCCATGTAAGGCCGGATGTCTTCCGGTCGCCCCCAACGGGCTGACCCGTATTCCTCCCCTTGGCGGAATTTCTTGCGGTTTTTGCCTTTGATGTAGACGGCCAGCTTGAGCAATGCGCCTCCTGCCACACCAATGAGAAGGTCTACCGGGTGGAAGCTGGGGAGCGGATTGGCAAACGCTGCGCCGAAATTGGCAAAGCCGCCAGTGAGCTTGTCAATAAACTCCGTACCGGGAGCCAGCCGGAAGACCGCCGCCAGCTTATCCACAAAGTAGAAGGCGAACACATACGGGAGATTGGGAAGGACGAGCTTTTTGATGTCGAGTTTTTTCTTCATAGCTCAACGCCCCGATCCTTCGTCTTGACCTTGACCTTCTCCTTGTGCTGGGCTTTGGACTGCTCCCTGCTGCGGGAGAGATTCTGCTTGAGGGATTGTTTTTCTTTCTGCTTGACCGTCTTGGCGGAAAACTCCTTGAACGCCTGAGTCATCACATCCACATCCCGCCCTTTGAAAAAGACGAGATAGCGCGGCGGCTGCTCAGAGGTGTCTTTCTTGAGCGCGTAGTCGATCCCGTACTTGTTCGCTGTGCGCTCGAAAGACTTGATGTTTCCGTCGGTCACTTCAATGTTGCTGATTGCGGCGTTCTGCTCGACAAGGTGCTTGATGGACTGCTTGCCCCGATAGGTCTTGGGCTGAGAGGCTTGCTTCTCTGCCTTTTCAATTTCCTCGATGAATTTGGCGAGCGCCTTTTTCAACACTTCCGCAGTGATCTTGCCGCCCTTAATGGCAATCGCAACAACTTTGGTATTTACTTCATCCTGCATGGGGACCTCCTTTCTGAGATTTGCGGGGCAATCCCGTCACTAAGGCGGGACACCATGTAAAATGTGGATCATGTTTTCATCTCACCCCCTTGAAGTTGATTAAGAATGCTTACGCATCAGCCTTTCCCGTGAAAATCGTAGTTCACGCGGGCTGAATAGTAGTTGTCTATGGTCAGCGAAGCGTTGTATAACGCCGTGAGCAGATATGCCCGAATGTTCCGAATGTCGGAAGGGCAATCGTTCATCGCTTGGAGCACATAGTCAATGTGGCCGCTGTCCAGCTTGAGGAAGCGCGACTTGACCACCGGCTGCGGCATATCCTCGCCGTTGATACGGATGGTGGGGCTTGTGGAGCAGATAGCATCCAGCATAATCTCGACAATTTCGTTTACACGGTCAAGGTCATAGTGCCTGTCCTGAGAGCGGATGTCGATCTCAAGGTTATCCCGGATCAATTCCCTGTATTGCTCCCGTTCATCCATCCTGTCCATCCCATCAAGATTGATAGATTGATACTTATTCAGAGAGTTATTTCTTTGGTTGTTAATTACTTGATTGGTATTTAATTGTGCGGGATTTTCCCCATGTGGGTTCTCCATGTGTGGATTATCCATATCTGGATTCTCCACATCTGGATTTTCCCTGTGTGGAGAAACCGGTTGTGGCTGTTCGTAAATCTCAAAGACCGTGTTGCTCATCCTGCCCTTGGCGTCGCGTTGCCTGTGACGGATAAGGTAGCCGTGAACTTCAAGCTCCCTGAGAGCTGCCAGAACAGCATCGGGGCCTTCCTTGCAGATCGCCGAAAGACCTTTCGTTGAGAACTGCCAGCCATCGTTGAAGGACAGCATTTTGGAGAGTAGCCCCACGGCCTTGAGGGACAGGGTTTTATCCCTGAGATGGTAATTTGCCATGACCGTGTAGCCACGGTTTTTGTTGACGCGATAGACTGCCATGCGGTTATCCCTCCCTTGCCATCACCGGCTGACAGCGCAGCGTTGACAGCTTCACCGGGGAATAGGGACATTCCTCGAAGACACAGGTTTGATATTTCCAGTAGGGACGATGGAAGCAGCACGACCGGCACTCCGGGCAGATTCCTTCGCATCCGCTGTCATAGTGGTTGTGGCCGGGTACCTCCTTCATGAGGGCTTCAAAGGCTTGCAGCTTACCGGCTGTCATGTAGCTCATTTTGTTTTCTCTCCTTTCCTCGCCGCACCGCCGTCATCTGCAAGAGGCAGATTGTTCCAGCTTTCGGGCAACAAAAAAAAGAGGGTTTGCTTCATGCTCCGAATTGGAGAATGAAACAAACCCTCTTAGCTTTTCAGATATTTAGATGATTTCTCGGATGGTATGGATGATGCCGAGCAGCAGCCCGACAACCAGGGCGAGTCCTCCGATAAGACCGCCGATGATGATGTTGAGTGCGAAGATTCCTACTGTGCCGGATATGCCGTAACCGAAGGGGACAAGCCAGAGACACATCCTGCGGATGCCGAATGGGAAGCCGACACAGAGCCACATCAGGAAGTAGTCACATACGCCGTCCGCCATATAGACCGGCTTGAAGAATGCGGCAAGACAAAGGGCAATCAGCAGAGGAAGCAGCACTTCCTTGAGAAAAGTCTTCACATCCTCACCCTCAATCCCTGCAAATCGTCCGTGCGGATGCCGACGAGATACCAGTCCGCAGCCATCTCGATCCGGGTGGGTTTCCACTTGCCCCCGATCATGACATCGAAGCATTCCCCGCAGTGCAGACCGCCGTAGTAGCAGTCAAGGTCAAAGCGAATGTCGTACCGATCCGTTGCGTGGTCATAAACCAAAGTTCCCTGTTTCATGATGGACTCCTTTCGTTGTGGGCAGCGCAACGGGAAGAGCTTATGCAGTGTACCTCCATAGCCACCGCCAGCCGGTTTTGATCCGGTGCGCCGATTGTTGAGCGATTGTTCCTCTTTCAGGTCAAAAAAGAAGGGACTAAGCCAGAATCCCTTGATTTTCAAGGTCTTTCTGATTTAGTCCCATTATCGCACAACAATCTTTCACAATCACACAGTTGGCTTCTCCCTGCTCAATCATCCGCATCATTTCCTGGAAGGCCGGACGGTCAAAAAGGACGCCGCTATAACCGTCATCAATCTTTTCTGCAACAACCTCAATTTCCGGGTGCCGGGCAATGTAGTCGTCGATCAGCCGCCGCTGGTTGGCAACGCTGTCACTTTCCACCGACTTGTCATCCGTATAAGAAAGACGGATATACTTAATCGTTTTGTAAACCTGCATAAAAAACACTCCTTTCATTGCGCAGAAAAATCCCCGCAATTCAAGAAGTGTGGCTATGCCGTATTCAATTCCTTTTCCGATTCTTATTCTACCACGACTTTGCGGGAAAGTCAGCCCCTTACTGAAAAATATCCGGCTTTACCGCAGGATTCCTTTGATACATTCCTCCAGAGTGGCTCCGCCGGAGGCAAAACTGGCATGGACAGTAAAGCGCCCACACTTAAAGCGGTAAGGATTTTTAATCTGACGGACAAATTCAGCAATCCGATCCTCACGAGAAAGCTCCCTGTCAACTGTAACCTCCCGAATGTCTACCAATGCGCCGGTTCCGCCAACAGCAGTTGTATGTTCCATAATACCAACTCCTTCCTGAAAATTTCTGGTTATCAAAACCACATGAATAGGTCGGACCTACGGCTACTAAGCGCATAAATCCGGCCCATTGTATCTGATTTCGATTTTCTCTGCCGTATTTGCCACGCATCCCCGGCAAGTCCTCATGTGAATAAGGACGGGGCTGTCACAGGCTGCGGGGAGCTTATCCGCATCATAGCCCCGCATACGCCGCCGCTTTGCCAGAGCTGGCGTACGCCGCAGGAACTCTCCCCAAGTCTTTAGGGAGCCGTGAAGAAGTACCATTGTGATCTGTGCCGTCGTCGCGTCCGGCCTGCCACAGCCGGTTTCGTAGGTTGCGTTGATCGCTCGGACAGCCTGGATTCATCACCTCCTTAGGCTGCCTGTCGCCGCGCCGCCCCATCTGCCGCTCGGAACACAGAATGAAGTACCTGTAACAGCGTATATTCAGTTGTCAAGGAACAGGCGAGGGGCGTGGCAGTTATGACAGTATTTCAGTTGGGTGGGCGGGCGCATGTGCGCCGCCACACCCGTCAGGCTTGTCCCGCCGAATATATCCCTCTATTATTCATTTCATTTTTGAGGGTTATTTTCGGGGTCTGCCTCCATTTTTTTCAAAATTTTATTCAAGCGTCGGAGTCCGCGCTGGATTCCTTCATACACTGAACTAACAGCAGAGCCTTCACTTTTGGCAATCTCTGATAAGCTCATTCCAAGCAGAAAATGCGAAGAAATCCGATTACGCTGTTTCTCCGGCAAAGAATCCAGCGCTTTATACAGCTTTGCGTTTTCTTCCTTCTGCTCGAAAATATCGGCAGGTGTCAGAACAATTACCAGAGCGTCCCGCTCAACATTTGCATCATAGTCCAGCGAAAAATATGCCTTGTGCCGGTATGTACGAAGGGCATAGGCTGCCTCTTTCAGTTTATATTGATAAAGCAGGTCGGCCACTTCATCTGGCACTTCCACAATGGTATCTGTTATATAAAACGGGTAATAATCCCGCAGATTGATCTCTTTCATAGATGATCCTCCAATTTCGATTTTTTGAGTTGACAGGCAAAATCGAAATCAGAGGGCGGGGATCTGCATCCAGGACTGCTTTCTGCAACAGCAGCATCAGTCAGGCTTGTCCTGTCCGCAGACAAGAAAAGAGCGCATACCTGTTTTGTTTCAGGCGCACGCTCAAAGGGGCATTTTGCAGATTGCAGGGAGAAAAGATAAAAATATGTCGATACAAAAAGCGCCGCAGCCTTTTGAGCTGCGGCACTAAAAGATATTCGTCTGTATCGCTGTCGTTTTCTGTGGAAATATTGGACTTTACAAATGTGCATGTCTGCCCCCATATCCGGGGGAGCACAAACAGATTAGAACAGTATGCTTTTATTATACTCCCCACAATCTGTTACTTTGGGGACATTATATATGGTATAGCAATCAATCTCCGTTCACCTTCCTACCAGAAACCAGTCAAAATGTTGTAATTTCACTTCTTTTGCTATGTGGTGTCAAATTTATAGCCAACACCACGCACACTGATAATATAATCTGAAATATCAGGGGATGTTTTGAGCTTTTGTCGTAGCCGACTCATTATGTTATGGATCGCAGTAAGCTCATTCTCAACATATTCCTCACCCCACACATGGTAGGCT
>OJPK01000463.1_pt1 | contig 20390 bp, 16 predicted proteins | sample 1598491 | NCBI WGS metagenome assembly OJPK01 (sample SAMN03922487, study PRJEB24848) | human gut metagenome | isolation source: stool sample | host: Homo sapiens | place: Germany | collected 2011-05 | reverse complement strand
CCTTGTCGCGGCGCTTCTGCTCGGGCCAGGCGTCGCCGGTGCGCATATTGTGCAGTCTGTCGCACAATTTTATAATCATGACGCGGACATCCTGGCTCATGGCCAGCAGCATCTTGCGCAGGTTCTCGGCCTGGCGGTCCTCGACATTCGAGAACTTGATCTGGGTCAGCTTGGTGACGCCGTCAACGAGCAGCGCGACCTCGGGGCCGAACTTTTGCTTGATCTCGGCCACCGTGACCGGCGTGTCCTCGGCCACATCGTGCATGAGGGCCGCGGCAATGCTCTCGCTGTCCATGCCCAGCTCCACCAAAATCTGCGCCACCGAAAGCGGGTGGCAGATGTACGGCTCGCCGCTGCGGCGGCGCTGCTCGCCGTGGGCCTTTTCGGCCAGCGCGTAGGCGCGGTCGATCATAGCAAAATCATAGGGACGGCCGCTGTCAACCAGACTCTTTTTCAGATCGTCATAGGTGATGGGCATTTTTACTTCTTGCACGTTTGTGTTTTCCATAGTCCGTTCCCCTCTCCGTTTTCTATCTGTCTTGCACAGCGCTTTTTCGGGCATTTTGTAGGGCGCTCATGCCTGTTTTGCCAGCTCCGCCAGCTTTTGCAGCACCGGCGCACTGGCCAGGTCCTGCTTGGCCGTCACGGGCACGGGCAGCCAGCGGCCCTCCTGCTCCTCAATCAGGCCAAGCTCCTGCAGCGCCGTCAGGCTTGCCAGCGTCTTGCCGGTGTTCTGCGGCCCCTCCGCCGCAAAAACCGGCTGCAGATCCGCCGCGGCCACATGCCCGCCGCGGATACGCCGGTAGAGCGATACCGTGTCGGCGCGGGCCGGCAGCAGCGCGGCGGCGCGGGCCGCGTCGAGGCTGCCGCCGGTGCGGAACGCCTCAAACCACGCGGCCTGTTCACTGGGAGTATTGCCCAACTCCGCAGGGCGGATAGCCTTGAGGTGTGCGGACACCATCGGCCCGCTGCGCCCGTTGAAGATCGAGACCTCGAGTGCGGCCTCCACCTCACTGCCGACGGGATAGGCAAACGCCTGCGGCGCAATGCCGAAGCTCGACGCAAACAGCGTGTCGCTGCCCTGCCGCAGCCGGATGCGGGTGTGGCGGCCCTCCGCGCCCATCGGCCAGATGCCGTCCACAAAGGCATGCTGCACCAGCAGCACGGGCGTGGGGTTCTCGCGGCCAAAGGGTGCCAGCCGGGCCAGTTCGCCGACGTTTTCCAGATTCAGCTCGCCCAGCGTGGCGGCGGCGTCCAGCCGCAGGCTGACGGCCTCGGGCGGGGCAGCATGGGCCGCGGCCCAGGCGTTGATGGTCTGCCGGAACGCGGCAAGATTTTCTTCCTCTATCTCAACGCCCGCCGCGGCGGCGTGGCCGCCGAACCGCGTCAGATATTGTGCGCAGTCTGCGAGCGCACTGTGCAGGTCGAACGGGTCCGGTGCGCGCCCGCTGCCGCGGCCCTCGCCCTCGTGCATCGAGATGACGATGACCGGGCGGCTGAACCGCTCCATGAGCCGCGCCGCCACGATGCCGATGACGCCGGGGTGCCAATCCTCGCCGCTGACGACGAGCACGCGGTCCCGGGTGCGGGCGGGGTCGGTCTCCAACGCCTGCAAAGCAGCGGCAAAGACCTGCTGTTCGGTCTGCTGGCGCTCGGTGTTGATCTCGGCCAGGCGTTCAGCTATGCCGGTGGCCTGATCCTCGTCGCCGCAGAGCAGCAGCTTGAGCGCTACCGCGGCGTTGTCCATGCGGCCCGCAGCGTTCAGGCGCGGGGCCAAACTGTAGCTGACCGTGTCCGCCGTGACGGGCTTGCCGCCGCAGCCGGCGCTCTCCAAAAGCGCGTGCAGGCCGGGGCGCATCGTGTCCTGCAAAAGGGACAGACCCTCGCGGACAATCGTGCGGTTCTCCCCCACCAGCGGCATGACGTCGGCCACCGTGCCCAGCGCCGCCAGCTCGCCGTACATTTCCAACAGCTCGGCGGGGTCGCAGCCCTCGAGCGCGGCACAGAGCTTGAACGCCACGCCCGCACCGCACAGGTCCTTGAACGGGCTTTCGTCGTCGGGGCGCTTGGGGTCAACAACGGCGATGGCGTCTGGCAGCGTGTCGCCCGGCAGGTGGTGATCTGTGATGATGAGGTCAAGGCCCAGCTCCTTTGCGCAGGCGGCCTCCTCGACGGCGGAAATGCCGTTGTCTACCGTCACGACGAGCTTGAAGCCCTTGGACGCCAGTGATTCCAGCGCCGCGCGTGTCAGACCGTAGCCGGAGCCGCGGGTAGGCAGCTTGCAGCGGACGTGCGCGCCCTGGCTGGTGAGACATTCGTACAAAATGGCCGTGGCCGAGATGCCATCGACGTCATAGTCACCGTAGATGACCATGAGCTCCTCATTTTCGATGGCCTCCTGGATACGGACGACAGCCTTGTCCATATCGGTGAGCAGGAACGGGTCGCTCAGCGGTTCGCCCTGACCCAGCAGGGCCTGCGCAGCGGCGGGGTCCGTGCAGCCGCGGGCGGCCAGCACCCGGCGCAGCAGTACGCCGCACCCGGCCCCGGCCAGCGAGGTTTCCGCCGCGGGGTCCGCCTTTTTCAGTTGCCACGCAGGGTAATTCATACAGTTTAGCTCCTTGTGTTAAAATCAGCTTCAAAATCGTGGGTCAGGCCATCCTGCCGCAGCATAGCCTCCAGCGTGTCGATCTCGGTGGAAACGTCCATGCTGACGTCCTGCAGAAGGGTGTCGTACAGCTTTTCATACGCTTGGTTCAGCGTGTGCAGGATGCCGGTGATGTCGCGGCGGATCTCCGCCGCGTTCGCGCTGTCCGTATCGCCCAGGCCCTGCGCCGTGTCCAGCAGCTTGCGGGTCGTTGGCAGGTAATACTCGCGGAAGCGGCGCACGCGGTTCAGCTGCTCCGGGTGGTTGTGGACAAAGCCCATGATCGACGCGCAGGTTTTCTGCATTGCGGCAAGCTCTTCGTCCGCATCGGTGCCCAGCTTGCCGCGGCAGACTTTTAAGTAGTTCAAAAAGTCCATTCCCTCGCGGCGGAACTGTTCGGCATCGGTCAGGGGTTGGGCAGGCTCGGCCTGCGGCGCATCGGCGGGCTTTGCCGCCGTCGGCATGAGCGAATCGTCCAGGTAAAGCGTGCTGTAATCATCGGAAATGGCGGCATTGGGAAGATCCCCGTTCGCCACAGCCTTTGCAACGGTTTCATAGGCCTTTTCCTGCTTGATCTGTGCCTTGCGGGCCAGCGCGGGCAGGTCGCAGGTCCAGTCATTGGCAGCGCGCAGCAGCTTGCGCAGGCAGCTGAAATAGGCCAGCTTTTTCATGCCCACGATGGCCATAAAGAGGAAGACGAGCGTTGGGGGGGAAAACACGGCCGTCAAAATCGGCAGGGCTATAAAATCCTGTTGGGAAAGCCCCAGCGGCCCTGCGCCGACTGCCGTCAGGATGCCCAGCACAAGCGCCGCGATGCCGAAGCAGCCTGTAAAGGTCCAGCCAACCGCCGTCAGCGCAACGCCGACAGACTGGCCGCCGTTTTTCCACTTGCGCTCCAGACGGCGCTTCCATGCGGCGAAGCTGTCGGGCTGCGGCCTGCTCATGGCATCGCCCGCCTGTGCAAGGGCGTCTGCAATGCTGCCCAGCACCGACGAGCCGATTTTGCTGCCCGCCTCAACGGCGCTGTCCAGCATATCGCCGAAGTCGTAGTGATCGTATTGATATTTGGGAGTTTTGTTGTCAGGCATTTGGTTGTCCAATCTGTTGTCACTGCATTGTGGGGGCCGGACATGTCCGGCTCTCGGCTTTGCGGTTATAGGGCGGTTTCCTGTAGGCTGCGGACGCATCAGTCCGCCATCGGTCCCCAATTCTTCATCAGTTCGGCGGCGCAGCGCACACCGTCGACGGCGGCGGTCATGATGCCGCCCGCGTAGCCCGCACCCTCGCCGCAGGGGTAAAGCCCTGCCAGGCCGGTGCATTGCAGGTTTTCTTTATCGCGCAGCAGGCGCACGGGGCTGCTGGTGCGGGTCTCCAGACCCGTCAGCACGGCGTCGGGGGCGCGATAGGCCGCCAGCTTGCGGCCAAAGGCGGTCAATCCCTCGCGCAGGGCACCGCTCAAATCATCGGGCAGCAGGCTGCCGAGGTCGCAGGGCGTCACACCGCGCGGGTAGGTCGGCTGCACCGCCCCCAGCTCGAGCGCACCGCGCCCGGCCAGAAAGCTGCCGACGGTCTCCGCCGGGGCAAGATAATTCCCGCCGCCCGCGCGGTAAGCGGCCTGCTCCAGCCGACGTTGGAACGCGACGGCCTTTGCCGGGTCGTTGTCGAAGTCGCTGCCGTCCACACTGACGACCACCGCCGCGTTGGCGTTGCGGCCATCGCGGGCGTGCAGGCTCATGCCGTTGGTGACAACGCCGCCCGCCTCGCTGGCGGCGGCGCAGACCGTGCCGCCCGGGCACATGCAGAAGGTGTAAACGCACCGCCCGCCGGAGACGTGCTGGCTCAGCTGGTACTCCCCCTTCGGCAGCGCCGGGTGACCCGCCGCGCCGTGGTAGAGACTTTTGTCGATCTCGGTCTGCAGGTGCTCGGCGCGGAAGCCGACGGAGAACGGCTTGCATTCCAGCGGCAGACCCAGGCCGTGCAGCATGGCAAACGTGTCCCGTGCGCTGTGGCCGACGGCTAAGATCATCTGCTCGCAGGGCACGGGGCCCGCCGTCGTCTCGATGCCGGTCAGCGCACCGTTCCGGGTGTGCAGGCCGGTCAGTGCCGTGTTGAACCGCACCTCGCCGCCCAGAGCCTCGATCTCGCCTCGGATGCTGCGGATGACGCCGCGCAGCAGGTCGGTGCCGACGTGGGGCTTCTGCCGCCACGCAATGTCGGCGGGTGCGCCGTGGTCAAGGAACGCCCCGGTCACGAACGCGCACAGCGGGTCGCCGACGCGGGTCGTCAGCTTGCCGTCCGAGAAGGTGCCCGCGCCGCCCTCACCAAACTGAATGTTGGCGTTGGGGTCCAGTGTGCCGGTTTTCTCAAAATGCTCGACGGCCCGAATCCGTTCGTCCAGCGCGGGGCCGCGCTCGAGCACCAGCGGGCGGTAGCCTCTGCGGGCCAGCAGCAGCGCCGCAAACAGGCCCGCCGGGCCAAGACCGACGACCACCGGGCGATGGGTCAGCGGCGTTTTCCCCGTTGTAAAGTCGAATTTCGGCGGCTGTGTATAACAGACACAGGGCGAGGCCCCGGCCAATGCCGATTCCTCACCCTCGTCCTTGAGTGTGACTGCGATGGTGTAGACAAGCACCGGCGTACCGTGCCGGGCGTCCACGCTGAGTCTTGCCACACCGCAGTGCGCCGCCCGGCGGGCGGGCACGCGGAGAATGGCCAGTGCCTTCGCCGCTGCCTCGGCGTCCGGGTCGGGGCAGGTCAGCGGCAGGCGGATGTTGCGGACTAAAAGCATAGATAAGGTTCCTTAAACGATGGTATTTTGTATGCGCCATGTAGGGGCCGGACATGTCCGGCCCTCGGCTTTCCCGTTATAGGGCGGTTTCCCGTAGGCTGCGGGCCGGGGATGCCCGGCCCCTACTGCGTCGCGTTACTTCGACGTGACCTCGCACTGGACCGTATAGCTGCCGGTAGCAAAAATACGGCTGGACGACGGGATCTGGATGCTGACGGCAATCGTCTGCTGGCCGACGGTCAGGTTCAGGCTCTGGCAGTCGATCTGCGCGACGATGCTGTCGGCGGACAACTTCTCGATTTCATCCGCCGGGCCGTAGAGCGTCACACCGCTGACGATGCTGGACAAGATCTGCAGCTCGTAGTTGCTGGGCACGTTGATGGCGCGGATGTTCGAGACGTTCAGCTTTGTCGAGGCCATCTCCGACGTGTCAAAGTCCAGCGTGACGTTCGTGACGCCGTCCAACGAGACGATGCCCGCGGGCAGCTCGATAAGGCGCTGGTAGTCGCGGCCCGGCTCAAACTCACGGGCCAGGTCAAAGTCCGTCACGGTCAGGGCCTCCAAGGCGCTGATCGTGCGGGCGGGACCGGCCACGCACAGGGTCTGCTGGCTCAGCGAATAGTGCAGACTCTCGACGTCGAAGCCGTTCGGCGCGCCGATGAAGTCCACCTCCAGCGGCAGCTCCCGCACCTGATAGACCGTCAGCGTGACGTTGGCGGAGTCGCTCTCCATCGAGATATACTGCGGCGTGAAGGCGTTGCCCTCCTCGTCGCGCAGCTCCAGCGTAGCAGGCACCGTCGTGGTGTCGGCCAGCTCGCCGTCCATCTGGACCGGGGCGACGATGCTGGACACCTGATCCAGCTCACTCGTCGGACCGCGCAGCGTGATCTCGGCGGGCACGGCGGTGGTCTTGTTCAGCATATAGCCGCTGGAGATCGTCACCGCGGAGGCATCCACCGTGACGGGAACGGTCTTTTCGCTGACCTCGTCAAAGACGACGTCGATGGTGCTCGGGCTTTCCACCGTACACTCAATGTCGCCGGGGAAGTCTGTTGTGTTCGTCACACGGGCCTGCAGGCGCAGCGTGACCTTGCCCGCGCCGCTGACACCGGCGTAGCTTGGGTAGACCATGATGTCGGCGCTGCGAATGTTGCCGATGATCGTGCTGTTGCCCTCGACTTTTACGGTCACGCCCTCAATGTCGGGCTTTTCCACAATGTCCAGACCTTGGGCCGTGTAGGTAGACGCGCCGCTTGTGTAGTTGATCGGCACGCCGGTCACCGTCGTGGAGCCCTGGGGGTCGATGTAGACCGTAACGATGATCCACATGGCAAAGCCCATGATGATTGCCAGAACGGCGGAAAACACCGGATTATTCCAGATCGTGCGCGGGCCCTTGGGCGCGGCGCCGTTCAGCCCCGGCGCGAGAGGGTTATTCGGGTTTGGCATGGTTCAGTGCGCCTCCCTTGCGCAGCAGCTTTTGCAGCGGCGAGATATCGGCCTCCTCGTCCTCGGCGGGGGGAACGATCTCCTCCTGCAGAAGGTTGAAGAGGTTCTGGCGGTCCAGGCGGCGGATGAGCACGCCGTTCTTCGCCATCGAGATGATGCCGGTCTCCTCACTGACGATGACGACGATGGCGTCGGAGTTCTCGCTCATGCCGAGGCCCGCGCGGTGGCGGGTGCCCATGTCCTTGCCCATCTCGAGGTTGTTGGACAGCGGCAGCACGCAGCCCGCCGCCACAATGACGCCGTCGCGGATGACGACAGCGCCGTCGTGCAGGGGCGTGCCTTCATAGAAGATCGTGCCGAGCATTTCAGGGATGACATCGGCGTGCATCGGCGTACCGGTGCGGATGATCTCATCCAGATTATTGTTGCGCTCCAGCACCATCAGCGCGCCGGTGCGCGTGTCGGACAGCTGCTCCGCCGCGTCGCAGATGGCCACAACGGCGCTCTGCCACGCGCCGCGCAGCGACGGGTCACTGCGGCGGTTCCCGACCAGAAGGTTGGCCCACATTGTGGACTGACCCATGCGCTCGAGCGTGCGGCGCAGCTCCGGCTGGAAGATGACGACGGCGGCCATAAAGCCGATGGTGATGACGTTGTTGAGCACCCAGGTGACGGTTTTCAGGTTGAGCATGACGGCCAGACCGTAGAAAACCAGAATCAGGATGATGCCCTTGACCAGCTGGCCCGCGCGGGATTTGCGCGCGAATTGCAGCAGCTGGTAAAAGACAAAGGAGATAATAAGGATGTCCAGCGTATCGGACAGCGGGTCAAATGTACGCAGGCTGCTTAAAACGGCATTGAACATCTGGTTGGGCAGCATGGGCACCGCAGCCCCCTTTCTGGGTCAAAATAGGCATTAGAACAGGTGTAGAGGCCGGGTATGCCCCGCCCCTGCCGGGAGACTGACAAAATCACTCGATCAGCGCCACCGCATGGGCGGCAATGCCGAGGCCCTCGCCGGTGAAGCCGAGGTGCTCCTCCGTCGTGGCCTTGACGCTGACGGCGTCCACGGGCAGACCGAAGGCATCGGCAATGTTCCGGCGCATGGCCGGGATATGCGGGGCCAGCTTCGGGCGCTGGCAGAGGATCGTGGCGTCGATGTTGCCGACCTTATAGCCGTGCTCGGCGATGATGCGGGCGACCTCGCGGGTCAGGGCCAGCGAGTCCGCGCCCTTGTAGGCGGGGTCGTTATCCGGGAAGTGCTGGCCGATGTCGCCCAGCGCCGCCGCGCCCAGCACAGCGTCCATTACGGCGTGCAGCAGCACATCCGCGTCGGAGTGGCCGAGCAGGCCCTTCTCATACGGGATCTCCACGCCGCCCATAATGAGCTTGCGATCCTCCACTAAGCGGTGAACGTCGTATCCGTGACCAATGCGCATGGTTTTCTCCTTTTGCAGATCTTCTTTTGTAGTGATTTTATAGTTGGCGTAATCGCCCTCGGTCAGCCTGACGGGCAGACCGGCCAGCTCAAACAGGCTGCAATCATCGGTGACAAGGCGGGCTTTTTCCCCCGTGACGGCGGCAAGCGCCTGGGTGTAGAGTGCGCGGCGGAAGCACTGCGGCGTCTGCACGGCGTAGAGCGTGGCGCGGTCCGGCGTGTCCAGCACGCGGCCCGACGGGTCTGCGACCTTCACCGTATCCTTGACGGGCACTGCGGGCGCGGCTGCGCCGATCTCGGCGGCAGCGGTCAGTGCGGCGGTGATGACGCTCTCGCTGACAAAGGGGCGGGCGGCGTCGTGGATGGCAACAAGCTCGCCCGTCGCCGCGGCCAGACCGTTGCGCACGCTGTCGGCGCGGGTCGCACCGCCCTGTACGACGGCGCAGGGCTTGGGACAGGCGGCGGCGATGGCCTCGCAGGCGGCGCGGTTGCCGCCGCAGACCAGCACAAGCTGGGTAATTGCCGGGTGCGCAGCCAGTGCGGTACAGCTTGTCTCCAGCACGGTGCGGCCATCCGGCAGACGGTAGCTCAATTTGTCAAAGCCCATACGGCGGGATGCCCCTGCCGCCACCACAATGGCGGTCACGGCGGGAAGATTCGGTTGTGCCATGGGCACACTGCCCCCTTTACCTATTTATAATAAACATTATACAGGGTTATGCCAAGAAAATCCACTAAAATCAGGATGATTTTTTTGTGAGAATAAAAAAATATCGCATTCTCCGCAGGGGCCGGGCACACCCGGCCCGCAGCCCTGCGGAAAACGCGATTTTGCGGAAAGGCCGCAGGCGGGACATCTCCCACCCCCTACCGTGCGGCAGGATCTTCCGTCACCGGCAGCACCAGCACCGCCTTTGCCCCGCGCGGTGCGTTCCGGGCAAAGGCCGCCGTGCCGCCGTGGGCGTGGATGATCTGCTCGACGACGTGCAGACCCAGAATGTGGGGCGTATTCTCCCCCGCTTCACCGGTCTGCAGGGCGTGCAGCACGGCGGGCGGGTAGCCCGCGCCGTCGTCGGCTATCGTGATCCTCAGTGTTTTTCCTGTGCGCACCGCGGAAAGCTGCACCTGCACGGGGCCGGGGTTGTGGCAGGCCGCATTGTGCAGCAGGTTTTCCACTGCGCGGGCCAGCAGCGCGGCGTCCGCGTCCAGAATCGCCTTGTCGGCGTCGGGTGCAATTTCCAACGCCACCGTGCAGCTGGCCGCCAGCGGGCTGTCACAGAACTCGGCGGCCAGCCTGCGCAGCAGCGGTCCGGCCTGAGTCGGTTGGCAGCGCAGCGGCTGCGCGCCGTATTGCAGCTTGCTGGTCAGGTTCAGATCCTCGATCAAAGCGCGCAGCTTCTCGCTCTGGGTGCGGATGCCGCACGCCTTCTGCCGCGCCGCGGCGGGCAGGGCGGTGTCCTGCTCGAGCTGCTCGGCCCAGCCCAGAATCAGCGCCAGCGGTGTGCGCACATCATGGCTGACCCCCGCGATCCAACTTGTGCGGGCATCGTCCCGCCGGGCGATGATCTCATTGCGGCGGCGCAGCTGCTCACTCGTGCGGTTGACCGTGTCGGCCAGCTCCCCCGCAAAACCGTCTGTCGGCAGCCGGATCGTACCGCCATCGGCTACGGTGGCCAGTCCTGCGGCAATCGTCTGCAAGCGCCGCGCACCGCGCCAGCTGAACAGCAGACAACATGCAGCTGGCACACCCAGCAGCAGCGCCAGCGCGGGCAGCATACCCGCTGCCATGGCGTTCATAAGCTGCGCATTGTTGTAAATATTGCACCTCCAGACCGAACCGCGCGGCATGGCGGCCACAAACAGGCCGTAGTCTGCCGTCCAGCAGAACACCGGCCAGTCGTCAAGATACCACCGCGAGAACGAGGCGATTTCCGACGCTGTGTAGTGTTTATTCAAGTTCTGCGGCAGGTCATGCTGCCAGATCACACTGCCGTCGTCGTCCAGCACCATCGCCCAGGCGTAGCCCTGCAGCCAGTCCGCGGGCGTGCGGGCGGGGTCCAGCTGCAAGCCGTCGGCTGTAGGGATCAGGGCCTCTGCCAGCGTACCGATGCGGACGCGGCTGTCCGCGGCCTCGCCGTAGTGCAGCCCCAGATAGACCACCGCCCCCAGCAGCAGACCCACCACCAGCAGCACCACCGCCGCCGTGGCCAGCACATAGCGCCCGATCATTCGTGTAAAGGTTTTCAACTTCACACCTCCCCAGTCAGCCGGTAGCCGATGCCCCGCACCGTGAGAAGCCACTGCGGATGCCCGAGGTCAGGCTCGATTTTCTCCCGCAGATGGCGGATATGCACGTTCAGGCTGTTCTCGTACCCGTAATAGTCCGCGCCCCAGACAGCCTCGCAAACGGCATCATAGGTTACGATGTGCCCGCGGTCATCGGCCAGCCTTTGCAGCAGGGCGCGCTCGGTGGCGGTCAGGGCCAGCGTTGTGCCGTCAGCGCGGCGGACGGCGGCGTCCTGCAAATTGACCGTGCAGTCCCCCAGCGTCAGCACCCGGCTGCGGCGCAGCTCGGTGCGGTAGGCGCGCCGCAAAAGGTGCTGCACGCGCAAAAGCAGCTCCTGCATCAGGAACGGCTTGGTCAGATAGTCGTCCGCGCCAAGCCCCAGCCCGAACAGCCTGTCCGCGTCGGCGTCCCGCGCCGAGAGAAACAGCGCCGGGACGTCCGATTCTGTCCGCAGGGTGCGGAATAACCCGAAGCCGTCGCCGTCCGGCAGGTTGATGTCCAGAATCATCAGGTCCGGGCGGTGTGCGGCGAAGGCCGCCCGTGCCGCGGCGCAGTCTGCGGCAGTGCATACGCTTTTGTAGCCTGCCGTGCGCAGGTTGTCCGTGACTAGGGTAAGCAGGTCTGGGTTGTCATCGACTAGGAGGATGGAGGCGTCGTAGATGGTGGTCATAGGTTTTCCCCTTTTTTGAGCTTGTAGGGGCCGCCCATATACGGCCCCTGCCTATCATACTACGATTCACCCCCGCCCACCATGGCACGACCCCAAAATTAAGGCAAAATTAAGCTGCTCTTACAGTTCGTTTAAGGCGCAGGGTGTAGCATAGGGCCATACCGAAAGCAAAGGAGTGTGCATTATGCAAACCGTAATCGAAACAAAGGCCCTGTGCAAGCAGTACGGGCCGCATACAGCCGTAGACCATGTGGAGCTGCACGTACCGCAGGGGTGCGTGTACGGATTCATCGGGCCGAACGGCGCGGGCAAATCCACCACCATGAAGATGCTGCTGGGGCTCATCCACCCCACGGCGGGCCGGGTGCGCCTGCTTGGGCAGGAGCTGACCGAGAAAAGCCGCCTGCCGCTGCTGCGCCAGACCGGCAGCCTGATTGAGTCCCCCGCCGGGTATCTGCATCTGACCGCACAGGAGAATCTGGAGATCGTGGCCGACTTAAAGGGTGTGCCCCATAAGGACATCGGCCGCGTGCTGGACATTGTGCATCTGACGCAGGACCGCAACCGCAGGGTCGGGCAGTATTCGCTCGGCATGAAGCAGCGGCTCGGCATTGCCATGGCGCTGCTGGGCAGCCCGAAGCTGCTGATTCTGGATGAGCCGACGAACGGTCTGGACCCCGCGGGCATTCAGGAGATGCGCGCGCTCATCCGGAACATGCCCGCCGCCACGGGCGCGACGGTGCTGATCTCGAGCCATCTTTTGGGCGAGATGGAGCAGATGGTCGAGCAGGTCGGCATCATCGACCACGGCCATATACTGTTTGAGGGACCGCTGACCGAATTGCAGCGCCACAGCCGCGGCAATGTCACGCTGCGGCTGCTGGACCCGGCCAAGGCCGCGCCGATCCTGCGTGCCAACGGCCTGACCGCGCACAGCGACAGCTGCGTTGTGACGCTGCCGCCCCTGCAGGATGCCCTGCTGGCCGACCTCGTGCAAAAACTGGTTGCCTGCGGCGCGGGCGTTGTGGAGCTGACGCCCCACACCAAGACGCTGGAGGAGATTTTCCTGAGCCTGACGAGCGAGGAGGCGGACTGAGATGGGCAAAGCACTGCATGCGGAGCTGCAAAAGGCCCGCCGCCGCCACGATTTGCTAATCTGCCTGGCCGTGCCGGTGGTCGTGTATCTCTGGGCCGGGGCGCAGGCCCCCACCGGCGCGGACGAGCTGGCCAACGCCTACAGCGCCCTTTTGTTCGCGCTGCCCGTTCTGAACGCCATTTTAATGCCCATTGTGATGGCACTGATCGCCAGCCGCCTGTGGGACATGGAGGTCAAGGGCAGCACCACAAAACTGCTGTACACGCTGCAAAGCCGCCGCAGTCTGTTTGCGGGCAAGGCGCTGCTGGGCACGGGCGAGGTCCTGCTGATGGTCACGCTGGAAATGGCCGTATCCATCCTGCTGGGGCGGGTGCAGGGCTACACCGAGGCGTTCCCTGCCGAGCCGCTTGTGTACACAGGCATTTGCACGCTAGCTGTCGATGTCATGCTGTTTTTCTCGGAGCTTCTGCTGATGTTGATTTTTGACAACCCGCTGCCTGCGCTTTGTGTCGGCATTGTGGGGGCACTGATCGGGCTGTTTTCGGCGTTCATGCCGCCCCTTGTCAGTTATTTTGTGCCGTGGGGCTACTTTGTCCCGCTGTCCTGCTATGAGGTTTCCTACTGGGACAAGGCCACCCACACTGTGACCTACGGCCTGCGGCCCTACAGCTGGGGACTGCTGGCGTTTACCGTGGTACTGGCTGCGGCTTTGTTCGCCGCTGCCTGGCGCATGATGCGCGATAAGGAGGTATAACGAATGCTGAAGCGTTGTATAATTGCCGAGAACCGCAAGCTGCATGCGTCGCCCATCTGGGTGATCTTTTTTGTGCTGCCGTTGATTTCCGCCGGGTACGGGACATTCAACTATCTGCAAAATCTGGAAATCCTGACCGAGCGGTGGTACAGCCTGTGGACGCAGCACACGCTGTTTTACTCGATGCTGTTCTTTCCCGCAATGGTGTCGGCGTATGCGGCCTACCTTTGGCGGCTTGAGCACCTTGGCCACAACTGGAACCTGATCATGGCAGCACCCGTGCGGCCCTTTGCGCTGTTTGCGGCAAAGCTCCTTGTTGTTGTAAAGCTGATGTGCTTTACGCAATGCTTTGTCTTTGTACTGTACGTGGCGTGCGGGCGGCTGTTTGCCGGGTTCAGCGATTGGCCGCCGATGAGCATCGTTTTCTATCTGGTGCGCGGCATTTTCGGCGGTCTGGCTGTGGCGGCGGTGCAGCTTTTGCTGGCCATGCTGATCCGCAGCTTTGCGGTGCCGATTTTCTTAGGGCTGGTCGGCGGCATTGCGGGAATGCTGATCGGCAGCAAGGGCTATGCCCTGCTGTGGCCCTACTGCCTGATGCAGCAGGGCATGAACGCCAACCACAGCACCGACGTGCTGGCCGGGAATGTGCTGCCGTTTTTGCTGGCGTGTGCGGGCTGGCTGGCGGTGGTGCTTTTGACCGCAAAAGTGCTGCTGGAAAAAATGGATGTGAAAGCGTAATGTTTTACCGCGCAGCAGGGGCCGCATATAGGCGGCCCGGCGGTATATGGCGGGTGGGCATTTGCGGGAGAGCACCGGACCGGGCATGCCCGGCCCCTGCCGCCGCGCCCTATATTTCTGCTTGCGAAACGCCCTGCCCTGCTGTATAATAAAAGCACTAACAAACAGGAGGGCACGCCATGACTGCCAATGCTGCCGATTTTGCCGGGTCCGGGTGCGGGCGCCGTTATGAGAAAGAGCTGGAGACCCATTTTCGCGATTGTCTGCTGTTTTATCTGGATGGCCGCATCCGCTTTGAGCGCTACTGCTACGGCGAGGCCGCCTGTCTGGTGTTCAGCGTCTGGGCCCACGGCTTTGACGCTGACGGGAACATTTTATGGGACCGCGAACCGGAGTTTGAGAGCCAGAAAACCGCCATTCCCCGCGTGCTGACCGACATTCAGGAGGACGGGAACGCCCTGCAGTTTGACGGTGCCTTCAAGCGCTACGTCAAGACCGAGGAATTCGACGAGGACAAGCCCAACGGATACGGGAAGTTTAAGGTGTTCTGGCTGAAAAGGAAAAAGTAAAAAAGACTCCTGCAGCGTGAATGAAACGCTGCAGGAGCTTTTTTGTGTTTGCAGCACCCCTAAACAGCAGAACATTTCTCAAAGTTATAACGAAAAATTCCGATAAAAGGCCAGCGGCGGCTTTCGCAAAGAAAGCCGCCGCTGTTGTCAAAATGGATACTCTTAAAATTTTCCGCCCGAGCTGCCGCCAAAACCGTCGCTGTCGGTACTCGAGCCGCTCGAGCTGCTCGAGCTGTCGTCCTTGACGGGGTCGTAGCGCTCGGTTTCGGTGGTATGGGTGTAGGTGTCCTCCACCACGGACAGCGCCAGACCCTCGGCGGGCATGTAGGCGTTGGCGTGGGTCTGCTCGTTGGCAGTTTTCATCTGCGCGTAGAAGATACCGCAGACGATGCTCGCCACAGCCAGCGGAATGACAAACACAAACACCCACTTGATCCAACCCTTGGCGGGGTCGTTGCCGCTGTCCAGCGGCGCACCCTTGTCGGCATAGAAATCCAGCGTGTCAGCGCACATTTCTATGTAGGTGTCGGAGGCCTTGTAATACGATCCGTCCGAGAGCATCGGCACGATCTTATCCTCGATCTGGGCGATGCGGTAGTCGGTAAAGGCGGTCACGCCGCCGCCGTAGGTGATGGTCACATAATCGCGGGAATCCAGCGCAATCAAAAACAGGATGCCGCTTTTGCCCTCGCCGTAGCCAAGGTCATAGTCGCGGTACCAGTCCTTGGCAAACTCGCGCACGTTCTGCCCGCCGATGTCAGCCACCGTCAGCAGGTAGACATTGACACCGTGTCCGGCACTGGCGTCCTGCGCCTTTTGTTCCAATTCAGCGGTTGCTTCGGGTTTGAACAGCTCGTAGTTGTCCATCACCAGCGGCATTTCGGCAAACGCCGGTACGGCGCAGAGCAAGCACAGCACCAGTGCCGTAAGCAGAGAAAACAGTTTCTTTTTCATACTCTGTTTCCCCCTTTCAAAGCAGGAATGCAAGCAGGATCATCAGCGGAACACTGATGCCCGCAAACCAGGCGGCCACCTTTCGCTTATCAACCGGCAGGTCGCCGACCAGCTTGCCGGTCTGCCCGTTCATGGCGAACAGGTAATCCTTGCCCTGCCACTTGGTGTGCAGCATCCACACCGGCAGCAGCGCGTAGTGCTTGGCGGTGTAATCAATGCTGATATTCTCGCTCAGGGTGCTTACGCTGTTGTAGCCTGTAATGCTGGCCGAAAGCTCGCTGCTGACCGAATTCTGCATCCGGCTGTGGGCGCGGGCCTGGCAGGTGTCGGCGTCCTCGTCGTATTTGTCGGCCATATAGCCCGGCAGGAATGCTGTCGAGAAGGGCTGGAAGGCGCGGTAGTCATACGGCTCAATGGCGTCCATGTGGCCGTTGGGCATCTTGGTCGAGCCGTCCACCGGAACGCCCATGAACTGCGTGGTACCGGCGCGGCGGACATCATAGTGCTTGGTCGTGGTGATGACGTAATCGCCGTTGCGGTGGCTGGAGCTGGTCGTGGCTTCATATAGGCCCGAGCCGGAGGCGTTGGCATCGAACAGCCAGAACGGGACATACACGCCCTTGATCTCCTCGATATGGTTCTGCGAGGAGAAGGCATTGGGCAGGAATCTCTTGCCGCGATAGTATTTTTTCAGCGCGGTCTTGGCGGCGTTCTTATCCAGCACAAACGGCAGGACAAGCTCGGGCCGCTGCATACCGCTGAACTGCCCCGCAATGACCGTTGGGTTGCCGCAGTACGGGCAGCTTGTCGCGGCAGTCGTCTCGTCACAGATCAGCTCTGCGCCGCAGGACGGGCAGGAATAGCTGCGCAGCCCGGCGGCCTCGTTTTCGCTCCAGACGGAGTCGGGCGGCGGTGCCTGTTTATTCTGTGCCGCGGTTTCGGCAGCGGCTTCTTTTTCGGCATAGAGCGCTTCGATCTCGGCAGTATCGTAGCTGCTGCCGCAGAAGTCACAGACCAGCTTTCCGCTGGCACCGTCAAAGTGAAGCGGACCGGTACAGGCAGGGCATTGGTAGTTGGTAAGCTGCGTTGCCATTATGCGTCACCTCTCTTTCCTTCGGTTTGCAGCTGCCCTGCCAGATCCTCAAAAAAATCGCGCAGGGCGCTGCGCGTATTGCCATCGGCATCCAGATAACGGTAGACGATCTCGTCATCCGGGGCCTTGTAAATCAGGCAAACGCTATCTAACGTTTCATCGGTGATAAATAAGCCGGGAGAATTTTTCTTTTCGTCCGGCAGGCTTTCCAGCCCCAGCTTTTCTGCCAGAGCCAGGGCTTCTTGCCAATGGGTGTCCTCAACAGGGATATTTTCCAGCTCCACCCATTCATCCTCCTTGTAATTACAGCTGAAAAGGCAGCCGTCAGCCGGGTCGTTTCTTATGCTGAACCCATAGGTGTCGTCATAGCACATGCCGGAATAACTGATGCTGATACCGGTCAGTGTGCCGGGCGGCGCTTTTTTACAGCCGGACATTGTCAGAAAAGCGGCTGCGGCGCAAAGCACAGCAGCAATTTTTTTGCGCATCACTGGCCAAACGGCTTACCGCACTCCGGGCAGAACTTGGGCGGATGGGCCGGGTCATCCGGGGTCCAACCACACTGGCTGCACTTGGCGGGTGCCGGGGCGGGCTTGGGGCTGCCGCAGTTGCTGCAGAACTTACCGGTGTTGGAGGTGCCGCAGCTGCATACCCAGCTGCCGGCTGCGGGGGCCGGGGCAGGCTTGGGGCTGCCGCAGTTTGCGCAGAATTTGCCGGTGTTGCCGGTCTGGCCGCAGCTGCAGGTCCACCCGGCGGGGGCAGGTGCCGGGGCTGGGGCGGGCTGTGCGGCGGCCTGCTGCGCGCCCATCTGGTACAGGTTCTGGGCGTTCATACCTCCGGCTGCACCGGCCATATTCATGCCCATAAAGGCCATGGCGGGGCCTGCGCCCTGATTGCCGGCTGCGGTCTGCATGGCACTGGCCTGTGCGCCGACAAGATGCGCAGCGGCGCGGGTCGGGTCCATAAAGGCTGCGTTGCGCTGCATTTCCTTGAGCATCTGCTCGTCTTCCTCGCTGGCCTTCACGCTGGACACGCCGAAGGATACGATCTCAATGCCGCGCAGCTTGCCCCACTTGGCGGAGAGCACATCGTTGAGGGCCTCGGCAAGCTCCATCGTATGGCCGGGCAGTGCGGAATAGCGGATGCCCATATCGCTGATCTTGGCAAAGGCGGGCTGCAGGGCGGTCATCAGCTCGGATTTCAGCTGCCCGTCGATTTCATCGCGGGTGTAGCCTTCCTCCACATTGCCGCAGACATTGGTGTAGAACAAAATGGGGTTGGTGATGCGGTAGCTGTACTCACCGAAGCAGCGGATGGCAATGTCGATGTCGATGCCGGCGCGCTGATCCACCACGCGGAAGGGCACCGGGCTGGGCGTGCCGTATTTGTTGCCCACCAGCTCCTTGGTGTTGAAGTAATAGATGCGCTGATCCATCGGGGCCTCGCCGCCGAAGGTAAAGCGCTTGCCGATGTTCTGGAACACTGCGCCGATAGAGTCGGACAGGTCGCCGCTGAAGAGCGAGGGGGCGCTGCCGGTATCGTAGGTGTACTCGCCGGGTTCGGCGCACATATCCACGACCTTGCCCTGCTCCACGATCATGGCACACTGGCCGTCGGCAACGGCCACAATGGAGCCGTTTGTAATGATGTTGTCGCTGCCCTTTGTGTTGGCGCTGCGTCCGCTCTGGCGTTTCCAGCCGCGGGTAGCCAACAGGTCAGCCGGCATGGCTTCACAATAAAAGTATTCCTTCCACTGGTCGGCCATAACGCCGCCAGCAGCGCCCATTGCAGCTCTGATAAGTCCCATAGTGATTCTCCTATGTCAGGGGCGGGCAGGACCCGCCCCGTTTTGTTACAGATAAATCAGGTCGTCATTTGTTGGCCAGGGCGGCCTTGTACTCCTCATAGCGGGGCGGCAGCTCCTCGAGCTCCTCGTTCCACTCGGTGCCGTCCAGTCTCATGTAGAAGCTGACCGCACAGGCCGTGCCGTCGTCGCCCTCGTAGTCATACATGAACAGCGAGATGCAGTCGTTGTACGGGTAGATATTGAAGTTGTATGCTTCGCTGTCGTCAATATGCTGATCCAGCACCCAATCGCTGCCGTCCAGAATCGGCTCAATGTGGTCATCATAGACATTGACCCACATCGTGATGACCGGGTCATCGGGCATACCGTCGCGGTAAACCTCAAAGTAGTGGCTGCCGTCCTCGCTCTCACCGATGTAGCCCCAGCAATCGTAGGTGTCGGTGTCAAAGTAGTCGCGGTTCGGTACATTCTTGTAGTTTTCCATCCGGAACCAGCCGTACCAGTTGGTGTTGCCCAAATCATCGTAGGTGTTGCCGTCGTCGTAGGTGTACGGCGGGTCGATGCCATCGGTGCCGTCGGTGCCGTCCAGCCAGCCGTCGCCGTCTGTCGGCTCCTCAGTGCCGCCAAGCGCAGAGGGGTCAATTTCAGGCTTGGTGTCGCTGCGCTTAAAGACCATGGTCATACCGTCATACTCAATGGTCAGCAGGTCGCCCTCACGGGTGTAGGTCATGGCCGGGGTGTTGGGGTCGGTCAGCGCGTAGAAGTTGCCGTCCTTCCATTTGAAGGTGACAAAATCCTCCATGTAGGTTTCGCCGGTGCCGTCCGCACGCAGCTCCATGTAGAAGTCCTCCATATCGACGAGGGCAAGCTCCTCCTTGGAGAGGGTGTACTCGCTGTCGGAGGCGGATTCCAGCACATAGATGCCCACATCGGTATCGCTGCCTGCGGTGGTGCCCTGGGTCATGTTGTCACCGTCCAGAGGCTGCTGCATGGTGCTGCCGGACTTGACGAAGTAGAGCGTCACGCCCTGTCCCTGCACATCGTTCAGGGTCAGGATCTCGTCTTGCAGGGTGCCGGTGCAGCTCAGGCCGCCGCAATCCAGCTGGAAGGCCCCGCCGTTCAGCGTCCACTTGCCGTAGGACTTGGTGCCGTCCACCGTTACAACGCACTTGCCCTTATCATTCAGATCCATCAGGAATCCGCTGCCGAAGGCATCCTCGACCTGCGTCACGGAGCCGCCGATCTCGGCGTAGGCTGCTTCCCAGGTGCCCTGATTCGGGTCACCGGCGTTCGGCTTGCCGGTGCGGATGGAGCCGCTGATCATTGTTACGATGATCATAAGCAGGAATATCACCGGGATGGCGATCAGGATCATCCGCTTGGGGGACATTGGTGCGCGGGGGCGCTTGGGCTTGCCGCCGGGGGCCACATTGCCGTAAGGGTTGCCGCCCGTGCCGCCGGGTGGCGGCGGCGTGACAGCATGGGGAGCATCCGGCGGTGTGGACGCAGGCGGGGGTGTGTTTCTGGCGTAAAGCGGTGCGCCTGCGCCGGTCTGCGGCGGTGTGCCGGGCGCATTGCCTGCGTAAGGATTCGCTGCGTTCGTCTGCGGCTGCGGGGCGGCAGGTGCGCCGCCTGCATAGGGATTGCCGCCGCCTGCCTGCGGCTGCGGGGGCGTCTGTACAGGCTGCGGGGGCGGCGGTGCAGCCTGGGTAGGCTGAGCCGGGGGCTGGGGCACAGCTGCGGGCTGTGCGGCGGGCTGCGGTACGGATACTTTTGCACCGCAATTCTCGCAGAATTTAGCGCCGGGCTTTAACTCGGCACCACATTGCGTACATGTTGCCATAGTGTCTGCCTCCTTTTATAAAGTAATATTTTAGAACCTTGCTTATTCCTGTGTCATTTCAAACCATACAGCTTCCTGCTGCGGCAGGTTCAGAAGGGATTCCCCACCGATGTGCATTACATTGACACCGCCGTAATCATCGGGCATCATAGCCAGCGTTTCGCGCTGTGTACGCCCTGAATCCATACGGAACAGCGAAACGGAGCAGATCCAGCCGCGGTCATCCATACCAAGGTAGGAGATGCTGCTGTCCCATG
>OJPK01000449.1_pt1 | contig 21105 bp, 9 predicted proteins | sample 1598491 | NCBI WGS metagenome assembly OJPK01 (sample SAMN03922487, study PRJEB24848) | human gut metagenome | isolation source: stool sample | host: Homo sapiens | place: Germany | collected 2011-05 | reverse complement strand
ATATTCGCCATCACCTTCTGGTATTGATTCTCAATCTGCATATACGCCTGAAGATTCTTATAAATACTTTCCGTTTCCACAAAATATTCAATCAATGAAATTTGTCCTTCGGTCAATGCCTGCTTCAATAAATCCAGCGAACGGTACATCAAAGGGACATCATACGCATTCATGGCATCCTTCAACTGCTGCATCTCATTGAAGAGAGACATCAGAGAAGCTTCAACCTGATCTTTAGCATTTTCTTGCATCAATTGTGCGCTGATAGCCTGTGCCTTGGCTATCTTTACCTTTTTACGATTCTGAAACAAAGGCAAGGAGCCCCCTACCACAAAACCATTCATCGAAACCGCATCATCCGTGTTACGGCGAAAACCGGCTTCCAGTTTCGGCAACCATCCTTGACGGTCTACCGAAACCTGCTTCTCGGCGGCACGGGCAGTGGCGACGGCGGCCTGCAAGTCAAGGTCTGATGCCATCACTTCATCCCGCATGACATTGTAATCATTGATTTCCTGTATGGCAGGGTATGTGGTTTCAGCAAATTCTAAAGGCATGTTGCCGTTCATGGCAAGCAGAGATTGCAAGGCAGTGCGGTGGGCTGCGCTGTTTTGGGCAACTTCCGTCTGCACGTTCATACGCTCCATCTTGATTTTGTTGACTTCCAGTATATTCGCATCACCGGCAGTCAGACGTTTCTCGTAAAGTGCCTGTAATTCATCCGCATTTTTCATACGGATATCCATCAATGTCTTTTCCTGATTCAACAGAATAAGGTCCAGACAGAGATTCTTCGCATTCAGCAGAATATCCCGGCGGGCAGCCTGTTGTTGCTTGTCCACCGCTTCGTTCTGCAAAGTAGCCTGCCGGTTGCGGGCAATATACTGAGTAGGAAAATCAAAACCTTGCGAAGCAACGAATTCCGTACCGTGACCACCTTCGGCACCATTACTGTAAAAAGAGCTGTAGCTCACCGTAGGATCAGGCAAGTTGTTGTTTGTCCGGTTTTCCATCTTGGTCGCATCGGCGGCATGTTTCTGTGCCTTGAGCTCTTTATTGTTCTGCTCGATGCTTTTCAAAATGTGCTCAATACTCTGGGCCTGCATCAGCAAGGGAGAGCAGAGGGCTATTATAACTAAGATTCGTTTCATATTATTTCTATTATTTCTTCTTTCGGTTCATCAGTTCATAAACAATCGGAATAATGAAAGCGTTCAGGAAAGTCGATGTCAAAAGACCTCCAAGAATAACTTTCGCCATCGGGCTTTGTATTTCATTACCCGGCAAATCGCCACGGAATGCCAAAGGTATCAAAGCCAGCGCGGAAGACAACGCAGTCATCAGGATAGGGTTCAAACGGTCTAACGAACCGTGAAGAATGCTTTCTTTCAAATCCATACCTTCTTCGCGCAACATATTGTAATGACTTATCAACAACATACCATTACGGGTAGCAATGCCAAACAACGAGATAAAGCCGATAATAGCCGGAATGCTTATCTCACCCGTTGTTATCATCAATGCAAATACCCCACCAATCAACGCCAAAGGCAAATTCAACAAAATGACTCCACTTTGGGCTGCATTCTTAAACTGGGTATAAAGCAACAGGAAGATAACCACGATACTCATAAACGAAGTGAGCATCAGCGTACGGCTGGCCGCCTGCTCGCTTTCAAACTGACCGCCATATTCCACATGATATCCTTCGGGAAGCTTGATTTGCGCATCAATCCGTTCCTGTATATCATTCACCACGCTGCGCAAATCACGACCGCTGGTATTGGCCGAAATCACAATCTTACGCTTCACGTTCTCACGGCTGATGGTATTCGGTCCCATGGCAGAAACCACATCGGCTACATAGTTGACAGGGATTTTCTGACCGTCACCGGTATCAATCATCAGGTTGCGCACCTTCTCCATCTCATCACGCACCTCATCCTTGGTACGGACAATAAGATTAAACGCTTTGCCTTCTTCATATACCTGTGAAACGACTTCACCCGCCATGTTCACTGATACAAACTCGGCAAACTCCGGTAAAGAAATACCGAATTTGGCAAGCATCTCGCGTTTGGGAACAATCTTGAGCTGCGGACGTTCGATTTGTTGTTCCACATTCAAGTCGGCAATACCCTCCACACTGCTGATGGCATCCTTTATCTGATTACCGATGGCAAACATCTTGTTCAAATCATTACCAAACAGTTTGATGGCAATGTTGGCTTTGGTACCCGAAAGCATGGCATCGATACGGTGGCTGATAGGTTGGCCTATTTCGATATTCGCACCGGTAATGGTAGATAACTTGGCACGCACATCGGCTACCAATTCCTGGCGGGAACGGTCTTTCAATTCAAACGGGGCCTCAATTTCACTCACGTTAACCCCTAATGCATGCTCATCCAGTTCGGCACGTCCCGTTTTACGGGCTACAGTCTGTATTTCGGGAATAGACATCAGCAACTCTTCTGCACGGTGTCCCATTTTATCCGATTCTGCCAAAGAAATTCCCGGCAATGAACTGATATTAATGGTGAACGAACCTTCATTGAAAGATGGCAGGAAACTGCGTCCTAATGTAAAAAACATAACCAATGCCACCACAAACAGTCCACCCGTAAAACCCAATACTGCGGATTTATGATTCAAGGACCATAACAAGGCATTGCGGTAATGCTTTTTCATCCATACGGCCACAAATGCCTCTTTGGGCAATCCTTTGCTTTTATTATTACCTAACAGATAGCTGCACAGTACCGGAGTCAGCGTCAAAGCCACTACCGTAGAAGCAAACAACGCCACAATAAAGGCAATGCCCAACGGAACCAGCATACGCCCTTCCATTCCTGTCAGGAAAAACAAAGGAACAAAGCTGACTACAATAATCAAGGTAGAATTCAAGATAGGCATACGCACTTCCTTCGAAGCATTGAACACGACTTCAATCACGCTCTTACGTTCCCCTTCGGGCAACAAGCGATTCTCACGCAAGTGCTTCCATACATTTTCCACATCCACAATGGCATCATCCACCAACGAACCAATGGCAATGGCCATACCACCCAAACTCATGGTATTGATGGTGAGTCCCATATAGTGAAGAGTCAATATAGAAACAATCAATGACAACGGAAGGGTTACCAATGAAATAACCGTGGTACGTACATTGGCAAGGAACAGGAAGAGAACAATCACCACAAAAACAGCACCTTCATACAACGAATCCTTCACATTACCGATAGAGCTTTCAATAAAACGGCTCTGACGGAAAATATCTGTAGAAACGTGTACATCAGCCGGAAGATTCTTCTGCAAATCCTTCAATGCGGCTTCCAACTGCTCTGTCAGTTCAATAGTCCCGGTCTTGGGTTGTTTGGTAACGGTCAGCAGTACGGCAGGTTTTCCTCTCTCCGAAGCAGTACCCAGTTTGGGTTCCTGCGAACCAATCTTCACATCGGCAATATCCTCCAATGTAACGGGCACCCCTTCCACCGTCTTGATGACGGAACGTGACAACTGATCCACATCATGACTGGAAAGCACCCCGCGAACAATATATTCGTTTCCATATTCATAAATCACTCCGCCATTGGCATTCTGATTCATGTTACGGGTAACGTTCATCACCTCTGCCAACGTAACATTGTAATGTTTCATGCGGGCAGGGTCAAGCAACACCTGATATTCCTTGATATCACCTCCCAGCACGGCAACCTGTGCCACACCTCCCGTAGAGAGCAGGCGCGGACGGATAGTCCAGTCTGCCAGTGTACGGAGATCGAGCATGGAAGTAGTATCCGAAGTCAGACCGATAATCAGCAACTCACCTAAAATAGAAGACTGAGGTCCCATGGTAGGTTTACCTACATTCTCGGGCAGCTCCTCGCTGACCAAGGACAATTTCTCACTGACAATCTGACGGGCCAGATAGATATCGGTATCCCATTCAAATTCCACCCACACAACGGAAAAGCCATTGGTGGAAGATGAACGCACCCGGCGCACATGGGTCGCACCGTTCACGGCAGTTTCTACAGGAAAGGTTACCAATTGTTCCACCTCTTCGGCGGCCATACCATTCGCTTCGGTCATAATCACTACAGTCGGCGCATTCAAATCGGGGAACACATCGACTTCCGTATGAAAAGCCGTGTAAGTACCGCCGATAAGCAGCAAAACCGACGCCACCAGAACCAATATACGGTTCTGAAGGGAAAAATGTATAATCTTATTTAGCATAGGACGGCTGATTAATGTTCATGACTATGAGCCGGAATCGCATTGCTAGCCGACGCTAATTTCACCTGATAAGCTCCCTTTGTTACCACACGGTCACCGGCTTTCAAACCGGTCAGAATCTGCACTTTCTTTCCGTTGCTCGCTCCCAAAGTTACCTCCTGTTTCTTATATCCTTCCTCATCCAGTTGCAGATAAACAAAGTACAAACTTTGTTCTTCGGTCAGTGCCGTAACAGGCAAGGCCAGCACATCGGGCATTTCCGACGAGAGCAGATACACCTCCACATACGAACCGGGAATCACATCTCCCCGATTATCAAATTCGAAAGTTACAGGCACATAAAAAGAAGTACCACCGGATGCTTTACCATAAGAAAGCAGACGCCCTTTCAACTCACCCAGCTCATATACCTTATTATCGTATGGAGTCTTGAAGTTTGCCGACTGGATGCTATGCAGATAACCATAATATTTCTCGGAAACATCTGCACGAAGGAACAGACGACGGTTCTGAGTGATACTCACCAAAGGCTGGCCTACCGACACATAGTCACCTTCCTGCACCAGACAATTCTTGATATAACCACCTAAAGGAGCTGTGACGGACACACCTGTCTTGGTCTGGTTCTTTGAAATAGCCTCGTATGCCAATAATGCATTTTCATAACTCTCCTTAATGGCATTGAAATCTTTCTGCGATATTATCTGACTTTTTACCAACTTGGCGGCACGTTCATATTCTTTTTTGGCGGTTTCATATGCGATACGGGTACGTTTTACAGGGTCTCCGTCCGGCATATTCTCAGCAGAGATATTCAGAATGGGAGCCCCCTTGCTCACACTCATACCGTCCGTTACCGGATGGCGGAAAGAAACCACACCGGCTACATTGGCGACTACTACGCTTTCATCGCCTTGTGCTGCCTGCACCTGACCGCTGGTCGTTATCACCTGACGGAATGATTCAGGCCGGATTATTTCCGATTCTACCCCGGCTGCTTTTGCTTTTTCTGGAGCCAGAATTATCTCATCGGAATGTCCGGCTGCAGAAGCTTCCGCTTCATGATTATGCCCTTCGTGACCTTCATTCTCATGGTCGTGGTTTTCTTTTTCATGGTCATGCCCTTCGTGATTATGGTCATGCCCTTCGTGGTCGTGATTATGTGCTTCCTCCGTTCCATGATCGTGTCCTTCGTGATCATGACCCGATTTACTGTTGCAAGAGCCTAAGAGGAACAAGCCTAAGACTCCCATAAAGATAAGTTTCTTCATGATGATATTATTTGTTCTTACTTTTTATTAAATGCAAAATTAGTGTAAAGAAAATGCAACAAAGTTGCGGATAAAAAGATAAACTTTCTATCTGTTAAGCAAGAACATCGCAAGGAGGAGCACGCAACCCCTTTACGTGGGGAAGACACGTAGAATGCAGTTTTTCTAAATAGTAATTATAAGGTAATGTGTTGTGTTCTGTCAACCGCAATGAAAGCGCCAATACATCCGTCACCGTATATAACAGCAAACAAAACGAATAATCAGGAGAAACACTGTCTTGGGCCCGATCCGGAGTTACACTTTTAAACTTGGTCACACATCCGGCATTACATGTATGATTCTCATCAGAACTATTATTATGCTGCTGATGCTGCACGGAACATTGACAGCCGCACAAAGTCATATCATGCTGCAAACAAAGAATTTCCCGGTGATGATGATGAGGCAGAACAGATGCTGTCAACATGATAATGCTGACCAACATCAATACCCATGCTATGTATCGTCTCCGTTTCATCGGGCACAAAAATAGGTGTTTATCATGTAAATTCCAAAAAGAAAGCATGGTAAATGCCGAATTCTCAGCAATTACCATGCTTTCTTATTATCTTTTACATACAAAGCTTACCAAATAGAAACACGTTTTTCAGGAGCCAAATACATAGGATCCCCCTCTTTAATGCCAAAAGCATCATACCATGCACCTATTTGAGGGAGTGCTCCGTTCACACGCCATCTGCCCAATGAATGTGGATCAGACTTGGTTTGCAAACGAATCTGCTCGTCGCGGATATTGCCAGCCCACACTCCGGCGTATGACAAGAAGAAGCGCTGTTCCGGAGTAAATCCGTCTTTTACCGGCAGGGGAGCATCTTTTGTCGCATTCTTGAACGCCTGGAAAGAAACCTGCAAACCACCATGATCGGCTATATTCTCACCTAAAGTCAAAGAACCGTTGGCATTGAGTCCCGGCAAAACCTGGATGCTATCAAAGAAATTCACCATTACCTGAGCACGTTCTTCAAAACGTTTGGCATCTTCGGCTGTCCACCAATCTTTCAAATTACCATCCTTATCAAACTGACGTCCCTGATCATCGAATCCATGAGTCATTTCATGACCGATAACCACGCCAATAGCTCCATAATTAAATGCATCATCAGCATTCATATCAAAAAACGGATATTGAAGAATACCCGCCGGAAAACAAATCTCATTCGTGGTCGGATTATAATATGCATTGACAGTCTGCGGAGTCATTCCCCATTCATCTCTGTCAACCGGCTTTCCTGCCTTGGATAACATATAATCCAGTTCGAATTCTGTAGCATGCTTCACATTGGCCCAATAAGAATCTTTTTCAATATTCAAACCGGTATAATCCCTCCACTTATCAGGATAGCCTACCTTTACATAAAAAGAATTCAACTTCTCAATAGCTTTAATCTTTGTGCTGTCACCCATCCATTCCAAATTCCGAATACGTTCTCCCAATGCGGTCTGCAGATTCTTTACCAACTGCACCATACGTTCTTTTGCGGCTGCCGGAAAATATTTCTCCACATACATCTGACCTACCGCTTCACCCAGTACTCCATTTACAGTACTTACAGCACGCTTCCAACGAGGTTGGTTAGCCTGTTTGCCGGATAGTGTTTTTCCATAAAAATCAAAATTTTGTGCCACCAAATCATCACTCAAGTAACCGGCAGCCCTGTCTATCAGACTCCATTGCATATAAGCAATCTGATTTTCAACCGGCAAGCTATTGATAATTTTCTCAACCTCTTTAATCGGCTCCACTTGAGAAACACTCAGTTCAGTCACCCCTTTCACGCCTATACCATTCAAGAAAGCATCCCAGTCAATGCCCGGAATCTCTTTCTTTAATTCATCCAAAGACATTTTATGATAATTGGCCGCAGGGTTACGCTGTTCCACCGCACTGAAAGAAGCTTTTGCAATACGGGTTTCGATATCCATTACAGCCTCCATTTTCTTTTTAGCGGCAGCCTCATCAAAACCAGCCAATTGGAACATCTTTACAATATGTTCCTTATACTTATTACGGATATTGACAGTCACATCATCATTGTCCAGATAATATTCTTTTTCACCCAGACTGATACCCCCTTGATACAATTGAAACAAATTGCTCTTGCTGTCCATGATATCGGCACCCACATAGAAACTGAAATAAGGGAATACACCGCTATGAGCCAGTTCCGCCATCAAAGGAACTATTTCCGATTTATCCTTCACTGAAGCAATCTTTTCCAAATCAGCTTGAATAGGAGTTACTCCATCCGCATTCAGTTTCACACTATCCATAGCCAATTTATAGATATCCCCTATTTTCTGACCTATTGTACCTTGCGCATTCTGCCCGGCAGCAATTTCCACAATCAATCCTTTCAGTTGTTCCCGATTATTTTCAGCAAGCATATCGAATGAGCCAAAACGGGAATATTCATTGGTCAGAGGGTGTTTCTTCATCCATCCGCCACAAGCATACTGATAAAAATCAGCTCCTTGAACAGCCGTAGTGTCCAAATTTGTCAAGTCTATACCCGAAGTCATGACGGCTTCCTTTTTACTGTCACATCCGGCAGCTACTGCCAGAGCCAATACAGCCATTGGTAAATAATGTTTTGCTTTCATTTGTTCTATATATATGATACATACTTTAACTTCCCTGCATCTCTTCTAATTCCATAGAAACGGTTTCCCATTCTTCTACCGTCTGATCCAAGTCCTTTTTCAGTTTCTGATGCTTTTCATACAAAGCCATATCCGATGCACCTTCGGGAGTAGCCATATCAGCTTCCACCTCGCCAATCTCAGTTTCCAGCTTTTCTATTTTCTGTTCACAATCCGCAATTCGTTTCTCCAATTTGCGAATTTTCTTATTCAATTCCTTTTGCGCCTCATAAGATAATTTGTTCTCACTAACCGTTTCGAGTTCTTCCTTTTTAGTGGCAGACATAGTAGGAGAAGCCGAAAGCTGCAACTCATTCAGACTCTCTATTTTCTTTTTCTGTAAAAAATCATAAATGCCGCCAATGTGTTCTTTTACTACTCCACCTCCGAATTCATAAACTTTGGTCACCAGTCCATCCAAGAACTCACGGTCATGAGAAACAACAATCACCGTTCCATCAAATTCCTTGATAGCTTCTTTCAATACATCCTTTGAACGCATATCCAGATGATTGGTAGGTTCGTCCAAAATAAGGAAATTCACCGGTTCTAACAAAAGTTTTATCATGGCAAGACGACTCCGCTCCCCACCCGACAGTACCTTTACTTTTTTATCAGAAGCCTCACCTCCAAACATGAATGCTCCCAGAATATCACGAATCTTCAAACGAATATCCCCTTTTGCCACATAATCAATCGTATCAAAGACACTCAGATTTTCATCCAACATCTGAGCCTGATTCTGAGCAAAATAACCAATCTGTACGTTGTGCCCGATGGTCAGTTTACCTTCGTATGGGATTTCGTCCATTATACATTTCACCAAAGTGGACTTACCTTCCCCATTCTTTCCGACAAAAGCTACCTTCTCACCTCGATTAATAGTCAAAGTCACATCGTGAAAAACGATATGACTGCCATATGCTTTCTTCACCCCGTCACAAATGACCGGATAATTGCCGGAACGCATGGCAGGCGGAAACTTCAACCGCAAGGCTGAATTATCTTCATCATCAATTTCAATAGGAACTATTTTTTCCAATTGCTTGATACGGCTCTGCACCTGTACAGCCTTGGTAGCCTTATAACGGAAACGCTCTATGAAATCTTCTGTATCCTGAATTTGCTTCTGCTGGTTCTCGTATGCACGCAATTGCTGCTCACGACGTTCTTTGCGCAATACCACAAACTCATCGTAAGCCACTTTATAATCATAGATATGCCCGCAAGATATTTCAATCGTACGATTGGTCACATTATTAATAAATGCACGGTCGTGGCTCACCAATACAACGGCTCCCGCACTTGTCTTCAAAAAGTTTTCCAACCATTGAATGCTTTCTATATCCAGATGATTGGTAGGCTCGTCCAACAGCAACACATCGGGCCGTCGCAACAGCAACTTGGCCAACTCTATACGCATACGCCATCCACCACTGAACTCAGATGTAGGACGGTTAAAATCCTCCCGGCTAAATCCCAACCCCATCAATGTACGTTCTATCTCAGCTGTATAATTGGTACCTCCCATCATCAAAAAGCGTTCATTGTCATGGGTGAATTTCTCAATCAGTTTACGATAGTTTTCTGAATCATAATCTGTTCTATCCGCCAACTCCTGATTCATTCTCTCAATACTAGCCTGCAACTCAAAGATATGTTCAAAAGCCATCTCCGCCTCTTCCATCACAGTATGTTTATCACTCAGAATCATGACTTGAGGCAGATAGCCTATCGTCACATCACGCGGAACAGAAACACTACCTGAAGTAGGCGCCTGTATTCCTGCCAATATCTTAAGCATAGTAGACTTACCGGCCCCATTCTTCCCGACCAGCGCAATACGATCTCTCTTATTGATAACGTATGACACATCCTCAAACAGAGGCGTTACTCCAAACTCTACTTTCAAATTATCTACTGAAACCATTCGTTTTTATCCTTTTGCAAAAGTGGCAACAAATATACGGTTTTATATGTAAAAAAGACAAAATACAAGTAAATAAAAAAAGTCCTCATCCTTAACAAATAGGACAAAAGTATTAAAACGTGTTAGAAAACATATTTTTTTAGTTGTTTTATTTGCAAAATTCACTAAAACACGTACCTTTGCAACGTGTTTTTCATAGTATTAGATTTAAGGTTAACAAAGGTTGGAGCAAGGCGTTGCTCCTTTTTTTATGTCTACATTTTCCTCATACTTAAATATTGACTTAGCTCAACCAAGCAAAATTTATCTGTAATACAAAAAATGGCTGCTTCATTCTCATGAAGCAGCCACCAACAAAATACACGATGTAACACAACTATGTTTTATACATATCAGTTATTTAATATCGATTCCACAAGGATTGAGTCCCGGACCACCACCACCTGTATATCCCCTACTTTCTCCTGTGTCCCATGGAGAAATCCAAAAAGCATATAAATCTCCACAAGTAACATAAAACTTCACTTTAACTATCTTGCCTGAAAGAGCAGCAAGTTTTTTACCTGATTTCCAAGTTACCAATTGTTTAGTATTGTTCAAATCATTCATTTCCTTACAATCCTCTCTGGAAAATCCCGTAATCACATTACCATTTTCATCCATTATCTCCACCTGCAAATCCTTTGCTTGTGCATTCACAAAAAAATGATTACCATCAAACTTTATTTTCTCGGTAACAAGTACCCCTTCTGTGTCTGTATGCATGGAAACGAACCCATCACGACGTAAAGTTGCCAACCCAGTAGAAGTAAATCCATCCCACATCACTTTATTCTTCATTCTTCCACTAGAATACAAATACAAAGAATCACCAACAATGAGAGGTACGCCAATAATAGACTGCATATTTCCCCAGTTCCATGCCCCTTCCGTTTCATTTACTCCCATAACAGGTTCATAACTGGGACGATAAAAATGAAAACCATCCCGACTATATCCCATCCCTATTTCATTTCTTTTCTGAATACCTAACTTACCACAGAGATCATTCTCTGGTCCTTTCCACATAGCATAGAACCCTAGCATAACACTTTCATAAGGCATAGCATCAAAATTATAAATGGCTGGACGCACATCAGGAAATTCAGGATGTGGCAGTTCCTTATCGGAAGGAGTAAACCACAAAACTATATTTTTATCCTTTATTCCTTTAGCCAATGAATGCGCCACGCTAACTGCCATCTCTGGATCTTCATTTTCCAAATAGCCTCTAGAGCGTCCGTCTGCTTTACTCCCCTGCCGTAGACTAATAGCCCATTTTTGAGTAAACGGATTATAGAAAGCAGTGGTACGATCCCCCACCGGTCCTGATTGCGCAACTCCTTCCGACCAATGAATACCATCTTTTGAATATTTTAAAATTATTTTCCATCCTCCACTATGTTTTTCCACATTGAAGAATTTGAAACGTTTTTCTGGTTCTGGACACATTTTATCGAGCCAAACTGTAGCCGCATCCCGATCACAAGTATCTACAATATTCGTACCCGGCACTATATCCATATTCACTTTTTCCCAATGCTTCCCATCTTTTGACTCCGCATAACAAGTATAAAAGCTTTGACGATGTTTGTGCATAGATCCGGCACCAGCCAAATACCACATTTTAAATTTTTGTTCGCTTTCATCATACCATATTCCATCACTGAAAGGAGCAGCATAAGGAGCACGTTCAAAAGTGTATTCCCACTCCTTATCCGGAGCAAGTACCGGATTATTCTCATAGAACATAGCCTTATGGGAAACACGCTCCATATCTGTTTCTGCAATTAAAAAATCATCAACGAATAATTGGCGTCCTAGATTTACAGAAATAACAGTCGGTTTGTTTGAAATATAAGGTAAAGACATTTCGCAACGTACTCCATCATCAATCATACTAGGAGGCCATTGCTCGGGCAGCACAATGCCATTATGCAATGTTCTACCATTCTCTTTCACCGTTTTATCATTGGAAGATGACACACAGCCGGCAAAGCAAGCTGCACATATAATATAATAAAATACTTTCATAATTATTCTATTTTTAATTACCATCCTGGATTATTTTTAGTGATATATGGATTACCCTCTACTTCATCAATTGGCAATGGAACCCATTCATTCTTATTTTCCTTAAACCCCATATATTGAGCCCTGCTAAACCTTTTAAACAAAGGATCAGTATTTTCCAATTCGCGAAAACGCTCTACTACTTTACCCCAACGAAGCAAGTCAAAGAATCGGAAGCCTTCATAGGTAAGTTCTAGAATACGTTCATCTTCAATAGTTCTCATATTAGCTTCTGTTACATGAGGTACTCCTACCCTATCGCGTACTTTGTTTATTGCTTCTAACGGGGTTATGTTTGCAGTGGCTTTCCCTCCCATTACTACAGCTTCAGCATACATCAGCAAAACATCCGAATAACGAATCATTCTCCAGTTTACTCCTTGTGCACGTCCATTAAAAAAATGCCCACCAGCATCATCTGTCGGAGGTAAGGTCCAATCCAACCATTTCCTACTACACATTTTATATCCCATTGCCAACTCATATTGTTCACCAAATGTTCCTTCCTTTGAACCCATTTCTGCTTCCCAATCCTTCCCTTCAAGAAAAGTAACCTTCATACCTTTCGGACGTATAATCTCCGATACATTATCATTAAAAACAAACGAACCAAACATACGTGGATCAGTTTCTCCTGTCACTGTTTTTGACGCTACAAATTTATCATATAACCAATTGTGCATAACCTGTGCAGAACTATTCGAATTTCTACTTCTATTCATTATACACATTTTACACCGGACATCATTGAACAACCCACTGTCCACAAATCCTGGGTTAAATCCTGTATTCAACACTCCGACAAATTGTACTTCAAAAATAGATTCATCATTATTTTCATGTGCCACATCAAAGTTCCATGAATAGTCATCTACCAATCTGTAGTTTCCACAATTACCATTAATGATTTCTGCAAAAGCCGCAGCAGCCTCATTATAATAAGTTGTTTGTGAAGTTCCATATTTGGGTTCAATACCGGATCTATAAAGATATGACTTACCCAAAAGTGCATAAGCAGAAGCTTTCGTCACACGTCCTTTATTTTTAGCATCCCAAAAATTCTTGTCAGGAAGTAAATCTTTAGCTTTGATCAGATCATCTATAATAAAATCCCAAGCCTCTTCAGGTGTTGCCTGAGGCTTATATTCATTAGGAGCCTTAGGCAATTCTTTAATCAAAGGAATATTCCTATAATTGATGAATAAAAAGAAATGTGTAAATGCACGAAGAAAATAAGCCTCCCCCAAATATGCATCCTGTAATTCTTTATTGCTGAATTCTATTTCAGTAAGACTTTCAATCATTTGGTTAGCTTGGGAAGCAGCTGTATACATTAACTGAAAAGGTTGAACCAATGAATAATAAGAAGGGGTAAACTCTTCATTATAAGCACCTGGTACTCCATAATCAGCTACCGAACACCCCTCATCACTACGAGTCAACATCAAACCAAATCCACAAGCTCCCAAATTACGAGGAGTCGAAATATACCCATAGATACCAAGAATTCCCTTATTACAATTTTCTAGTGTAGTATAAAATGAATTAACGTCTGATTGATTAGGATTCACCGCCAAATCATTAAAAATATCTTCACATGAGCCCATCATTCCAATAGTTACAAAACTGATAATGATAACTATAATTTTACGCAACATTATTTTCATACTTATTCTGTTTTTAGAAAGTTAAATTGACACCAAGATTATATACTCTAGAATTCATTGTTGCTTCATGAGGACTTTCCTGTGCTTGCCAGAAACCATCCACACCTCTGTCAAACAACACGTTTGAACTAACTTCGGGATCATACAAGGGATATTTTGTGATAGTGAATAAATTTTGTACCCCCGCATATATTCTAAATGATTCTATATGGAATTTTTGCAATAATTTCTTATTAAAGGAATAACCGATTTGTAGATTCTTGCATCTGAAATAAGAACCATCCTCCACATAGAATGTACTTGGAAGCGAGTTTATGCCAGAACTGTTTTTACTATTCAGTTTAGGAGCTTCTGCATTAGGATTTTGCGGAGTCCATGAATTATAGAAAGCATCCTTTAGGGTAGCACTATTAGCTCCTCCAAAATACCAATCATATTTCATTAAAGCAAAAATATCGTTACCTTGCGTTCCTTGGAAAAAAGCAGTCAAATCCCAATTCTTATAACCTACATTTATATTTAAACCATAAGTAAAATCCGGATGAGGATTACCAATATCCGTTTTATCATTCTCATCAATCTTCCCATCCGGTTTTCCTGTCAATACACCATTCACACTACCATTATTATCCTGAAAAATAAAATTACCATCATTATCAAAACCTTCCACCACATATCCCCAAAAGGTACCAATAGGCAAGCCCGGTTTAGTAATAGTAGGACGGTCATTAAAAGAACCACTCATCATCACCTCTGCCTTAATGGGTTGTACTCCCTCACCCAAACTCTTTACTTTATTTCTTAATGCCGAAATATTGGCAGTAACATCCAAACTCCAATCCTTCCAATTATTACGATAACCTACCGTAAATTCAAAACCTTTATTTTCAACAGATGCAGAATTAAAGACTGGCAAATCCCCCCCATTAGTCATAATGGTTTGCCCTGACGATGCTAATGGAAGTAATGGAGCAAGTAAGTCATTATTATCTTTCCAAAAATATTCAGCTGTAAAAGAAATTTTATTATTCAGAAAAGCCATTTCCAATGCTACGTTTTTAGATATTGATTTTTCCCAAGTCAAATTTTCCTGAGCAAATTTGGTTACATAACCATTCATCACACTACTTTGACCAATCTGATTTTCACCGAATACAGAAGGTATTGGACCATAAGCCGTAGAAAGGAAAGAATATGAATCTATAAAATTAGCTCCTAATTCACCATAACTAGCTCTAATCTTCATTTTACTTATCCATTCTATATTAAAAAAAATCTCTTCATGTATATTCCAACCCACTGAAACCGAAGGAAAGTAACCGCCCCTATTTCCTTTAGCAAATTTGGAAGATTTATCACTACGAATACTTGCAGAAACAAGATAACGCTCCTTATAGTCATAGTTCAAGCGAGCAAAAAAGGAGAGTAAAGCTGAATTGTATTCTTCACTTGTTATATCTCCTTTCCCATTAAAAATAGTAATATTAGGACCACCCAAATCTGTAGAACCAGAACCAATCCCCATAGTTCTATAGTATTCTCTCATCCAACTTGTACCTACCATTGCGTCAATAGTATGACCAGCAAACATATTCTTATAAGTCAAAATGTTATCAATTGTATAACTAAATCGCTGTCCACGACTTTCAGATAGTGAATTAATCGTTCTGCTATAATCAGGATCTGCATTACCATTCTCATCCCAATTGGAGTCAAAAGCAATGGACCGAGATATATTATTTGTTGATATATAGTCACCTCCAAGTAGTAGCTTATAATCCAATCCTTTATATAAATTCAGTCCTATATTCAAACTACCAGTAACATTAACTGTTTTATTTCTTCGAACAGTATTGGAATAAGATGCAAACGGATTAGTAACTTTTCCTTCATTTACATAATAATCTTTACCTGCAGATACATACCTTCCCTCTACATCAGTCATTGGAACAGTAGGAATCCCCATCACCATCCTTACTTGAGGCTCCTTATTTGTAAAAGCAGCAGAAAGAGTTTCACTAACAGTCAAACGTCCTTTCTTAAACGTTCCATTGACACGTGCATTATATTTCTTAAAACCAGAAAATTCCATAATACCTTGCTGATCAAAATACCCCAAACTTGTATTAAAAGTTGAATATTCACCACCACCAGAAATTGAAGCATTCAAATTATACATAGGAGCATTTCTTAGATATGCATCTTGCCAGTCAGTATTAATATCAGGATTAGTAGGATGAATATTTTCTGGAGCTTGAGTCTGGTTTGTTGAATTTGCAACAATTTGCTTAGTATATTCGCGATGCTCATTTGCATCTAGAAAATCAAGATATTTAGAAGGAGTCTGCAAAGAATAGTTTGCAGAAATTTCAACTTTTGCTTTACCTTTTTGACCATGCTTGGTAGTTATCAGCACAACCCCATTTGCAGCGCGAGAGCCATAAATGGCAGCCGCCGAACCATCCTTCAGGATTTCTATTGATTCAATATCTGAAGGATTCAACGAATTTAGCCCATTATTAGAAAATGCACCATCAATAACATATAAAGGTTCAGTAGCACCAAATGTACCTGCTCCCCGAACAAGTATCTTGATATCTGCCCCAGCTTCTCCCCCCTTTTGCAATATTTCTACTCCTGGAGCCCTCCCCTGCAAAGCAGCTGCAACAGAATGCCCCATCTGTTTACTCAGTTCTTTTGCAGGCACTGTCGCCACGGATGCTGTCAAACTAGATTTTTTTTGAGTTCCATAACCAACCACCACCACTTCATCTAATTGTTCCAAATCCTCTTTCAGAGTTATATTCACATTCTTTTCCCCTTCCAAATTAACAGCAAGAGTCTTATAACCGATAAAACTAATAATAAGAGTTGCATTCGCAGGAGCTTTAAGTAAAAACTTACCATCCATATCAGTAATAGTACCATTAGTAGTCCCCTTTTCCATCACATTAACTCCTACGATAGGTTCTCCCATAACATCCATCACAAGCCCTGAAATATCTTGTAATTTTTTCTCGTTCAACATGGACTGTTCTACTTCCTTCTTCCGAATAATGATATTTTTATCTTTTATCTCATAAGAAACATTTTGTCCTTCCAAGATTTGCTCAATAACTTCTTGCAGTTGCTCAGCGTCTATATCAACAATCTTTTTCGTATCTAAATCCCCAGCTATATACACAAATGAATATCCACTTTTTTCTTTTAGCTCAGTCATAGCTTTTTTCACCGATACTTTATTCATTTTCAATGGTATATTCTGTGAGAAGATATTCAAATTAAGGCAAAGCAAAGCCCCGACCAATAATATGGCCTTTCTCTTGTTTTTCATAAATTAGTAATTTATTAATTAAAAAATTAAATGAACTTAGCTTTTAAAGAGAAAAATCATTAACTTTGCATTCTCTAAAAGCGCACTCACAATCGTAAGTCGAAAAAGAGATTTCATCAAGGTGGGAAAATCCCTATATCTTCCCACCTTTTCTTTTTCATCCCTTTCGTACCCCTATTACAGTATTACAGCTCTAATTCTATTCATACTTTTAATTTTAAGGTTAAACAATTTTAATCCACTCCCTACTTAATATAAAGTTATATTGTGTCCTTCAATAATATAATGAATCTTACGGGTCGCAGATAATGCTTCCAAAACTTCCTGAATATTTTGCTCACGATGAACGAAATTTCCATAGAACCTGAAAGTATTCAAAGTATCACTAGCTATTTGTATTTTCACATTATAACTACGTTCTAACTCCTTCACAACATCCGGCAACAATTCCTCATCAAAAAATAAATATCCATTAGTCCATTGTAATGCATTGGAAACAGTAGAATACTCCACATGCATTCTGCCATTCTTTTTATTCAAAACCACCCTTTCATTGGGTAACAAAAAAGCTTCTTTTTCTTTTTTCAATAAATTATTCAATGCCACTTTTCCTTCGGACAAAGAAACAATGGCTTCTGCATCATCCGGATAATCCCGAAAATTAAATTTCGTTCCCAATACCTTTACCAGCAAACTATTCGTTTTCACAAGAAATGGAACTTCTTCATTTCGTTTAACTTCAAAATACCCTTCTCCTATCAATTCTATTTTTCTATTCCCTACTCCGAATCCTTGTGAATATGTTATACGCGATCCGGCATTCAACCACACTAATGTCCCATCCGGCAAGGTCAATTTTGTTCTGGAACCAAGAGGAGCCTCCACAATGATATCCGAAAATACCTCTTTTATACTTATTCCACCCCTCCAATAAGAAAAATAAGAAACTGAGAACAATACAACAATAACAGCTGCATAACGCCAAAATTTAGACAAACAGAAATTTTCACGTTCTCTTTTATCATTCAACCTCTGATTAGCAATTCTATTTTTAAATTGTTCAAATGCTTTGCTCTTATCATATTTAACATCCTCTTTCACACTTATGGCAGAAAACCAAATTTCTTGCCGCTGCATAAAATACTTTTCATTTTCCACAGACGCAGCTATCCACTCCTTCAGTTCATGCACAGCATTTCCATCCAACTCATTACTTAAATAGGATACTATTAATTCATCAATATGTTCTTTTTCTGCTTTCATCTTTGTTGTTTCTAAAGTGAAGACGATTTATTTTAAATACAGGGTAGTCCTAAAAGAACTTTTTTCTGTTTTAACACGAAAAAAATAAAATCAAAGCAATTAAATATTTGCTCAATTCAGTCTGAAGGAAAGATAATGCATTCTTTATATGATACTTAACCGTATTTATAGAAATACCTAATTCCTGAGAAATTTCTTCATATTTTTTCTCCTCAAATCTGCTTTTTTCAAAAACACATCTACATTCAACCGGTAGTTTATCTATTGCCATACGGATTTCATGCTCCAATTCACGTTCTAATAATATTCCCAAAGGATAATTATCCGACTGCAAATACTTTTCTTCAGACATCTCTTCCGGTACTAAAACTGAAAATGAAATTTCCTTTTTTTCAGATCTAGATTTCAGATAGTCTATACAACGATTACGAACAGCCTTTATCAGATAACTTCTAATAGAAATAGTAATGTTTAAAGTTTCTCTGATCTCCCAAAGGTGAAATATTACATCTCCAACTATAGTTTCCGATAAAAAATTATCGTTCAAATATTGATTTGCTACATGACATAAAAGAACATAATGATAATCATAGATGTATTTATAAGCATCTTCGTTGCCATTTTTCAGTTGTTCTACAATCAGTTTCTCTGTGTTTTCCATTTTATTTCTTTTGAAAAAGGAATAAAGTTAACGGGAACAAATTTAGAAATTAATTCTGAGTAACTTTATAAAAGAGCAAAAAACAAATCCGTTAATCTTATTATCACACCTCAAATGGTTACAATAAAGACTAACGGATTTCCCTATTCTAGTTTTAAAACTATATCCAACACCTCAGATAAAACGAATCTGAATCATCACTCCATAAAGATTAAAATCGAAAAGAACCTTATCAGCATCCTTCTTTAGAAAACGCTTTTTCCCATCTTGCCTAATCTCCGAAACTCTGTTTCCCACAGATTTCAATACCATAGTCAGTGGTTCCGTAAATAATTGTGCATTCATATCCAAATGAGGAGTTATGTTATAGCCGTTTTCTAGCACATTCAAGCGATTTTTTTCTCGTTCTTTTGTTATAAGCAACTACCTCTCTAAATGTACCCACCCATATTTCATTTTCCATAGCCTTTACCTATTCCCACAATATTTCAGGATTTTGAAAAGCATTATATCCCTGCGATATTCCATGTATCATTGCCAACTCCCCATCTACCGGAGCTTACCAAGCTTTCCACCCATTTATCTAAAGACGCAGGAGTCGATTTCAACTTATCTCCCCCGATGTGATATTGTTCAGTACATGTACCTACCCCTGTTCCTATCAAATGTATAACTAATAGCACACACTCTGTCACCCTTATAAGGTGCCACATAAACATCTTGTGTGAACCCGTTATCCCTGATCTCAGCCCCTGTCTGTTTCACCAATTCTATTCGAGGCGATGATTCCGGCATAGAAACATGCTCTTCATATACTCCCGGACGGACAAGTATAGATATTGTTTTCTTGCTCCCACCAACTGCCGCATTCACTGCTTCCTGAACTGTAAAGAAATCCCCACTCCCATCTTTCGCCACCACATAATCATAACGTCGCACATATTTTGCCAAAGCCGGCACTTCTTCCATCAAAGCGTCCACAACCAACCCGGCAACTATACGTCCACCATATATATTCAAGTGAGTATTGTCAATTTTCCCTTCCGGACAAAATTCATATTGTCCTGCTGGAATCCACATAAACAATTTTCTTGAATTCTCGACTCCCATACCGGTAACCAAGTCATGGGTCAATTTATTCAAATCAATAAAAGGTACATTCATTTCTCCGGCCACCCGACGGGGAGATTCCAGATATTCCCCATGGGTATCAACCAATACCGGACCTTCTTTTTCATAACTACCCTTTATCTCCGTCACACCTTTAGGAAGGAAATTACGACGAACTATAGAATTGAACAGTACAGGATTTCCTCCCTTAGCACGTGTTTCATTCACAAAACGTCTTAAATTATCATCAAAGGTACTTCCGGGCTCTGTATGTAATGTGGCTCTAGGTTTCTCATCATTATGTCCGAATTGAATAAATACATAATCACCTTTATGAATTTTAGAAAGCACTATGTCCCAACGTCCTTCATTGATAAAACTGAGTGAACTTCGTCCATTCATAGCGTGATTATCCACCACAACCTCTTCCGTAAAATATCCGGGAAGCATTTGTCCCCAACCACGCTCTATATTACCATTCTTCAGACTTTTATTCGCCATGGTAGAATCACCAATCATAAAAATAGTAATGGGGTCTTTTCTCTCAGCAATAAAAGCCGATAACAGGAGTAAAGCACATAAAACAAGTAATACTTTTAATTTCATGTTTTTCATATACATTTTATAAGTTAAAAGATTTAGGCAAAAGTAAATAAGAACAAGAAAAGAAACCATAAAAAATGATACAAGAATATAGAAATTTGTTCAAAATCAATAGTTCAATTACTCTTTCAGTAAATAAGAACTAATAAAAGGCACTATAAAATATTTTGTGTAAATGGAAATACGGGATTCAGAAATGAGTCTCG
>OJPK01000370.1_pt1 | contig 25502 bp, 18 predicted proteins | sample 1598491 | NCBI WGS metagenome assembly OJPK01 (sample SAMN03922487, study PRJEB24848) | human gut metagenome | isolation source: stool sample | host: Homo sapiens | place: Germany | collected 2011-05 | reverse complement strand
ACAAAATACCCTAAAAGGGAGCACTCCTTGATTCTTCTGGAAACATAGCTGTGAACGAGCGGTGCCTCATGGCGGCAGCGCGAACATATCGGCATTGATCCTTCGACAGGTCGCAAATCAAGAATGAGAGTCTTCCTGCCATCTACGGGCGAGACTTGAATCTTGAAAGAAGTGATCTGGAAGCCGGGCCATGGATCGAGAGATTTGAAAAGTTGCCCTACAATATTGGTCATAGCGCTCATCCTTTTTTCGCGGTTCTTCTCTAGTAACTTGAATCTGCCTGAAATTGGGAGTGAGCGCTACTTTTTTTCTTGGAGGGAGCCGACCAGACTTTTTCTTAAAAGTCAAGGCCGCGTTCCACGGACTTCCGAGATGAACCAAAAAAAATGGAACCTTCAGGCAGAGTTGTGGGTAAAGCCAGACCCAGAAGGTGATGTTGACCCGCGCCAACGCACTTCTCCGAAGGGCATAGTGGGAAGTGTTTAATGAGTTTCATGAGATCGCCCTATCCGTCAGTCTCAGTCATACCCAAATGTCAAAAAACTCTTCTTGCGGAACAACATCGACAGACGATAAGCGCCAAACTTGGCCCCTCGAAGCAAACGAACCTTTACGCTGTTCGGCAAACGCTGGCGCGTTGCTCTCGCTCCGATGTCCGACGGTGCTCCAAGCGAAGCCACGCAAGCCGACAACAATCTATGCGGCGGAAAGCGTTTTGCAAAATCAGAATAAGGACAGAACAACCAGTCATCGACAGGCGCAGGTATCGGGATATAGGATGCGAGCGCGTAGGCAGCCGCTTCGCGGTGCATCAGATATGCAAAACTACAAAGTGGAGTAGGATTTAACTACATAGTTCCGTATCGCGAACAGGATAACTTTCTCCAACAGCAAACGATTGATGTGAACCGTGAAGCTGAATAACGCGTACTCCTTCTGGAATCCATTCTGAAGACGTCGCAAACAGCTTGAAGCGAGGCGACAGAACTATATCGTCCTCCATGATCAACCCCCATTCACAGCCGCTTTTGACGAGCCTCTCCCAACAGGCCGCATGCGACAAAAAGCACGCTATTTCATTTGGCCACAACGCCTTTCTGAAGACAAACTTCTCGGGAGCGTCATAGGGAGCCTCCAATCGGGAAAGTTCCTCTTGAGCCAGCTTTCGTCCGTCAACAGCTGGAAGACGCTCAAAATGGAGGTCTTGAGCAACGAGCTGTTGAGAAATCGATCTCAGACGCTCTGGAGATCGGTCGAGATTAATGACCAACCTGAGAATCCCATTATTTGTCACGACATCATTCCCAACCATGTGACGATCACCCACTCCAAACACTCTATAATCCAAGACTCTGAATCGCCTTTTCTTTCTTCTCACCTCTCAAAGTGAAGTGAAACAGCCTGCTTAAGCCACTACCTCAAGCTCCTTCAGAGCGTCCCAGACTTCATCTACCGTCAGTTCATTCAGGCAATCCGAATGACTGTCACGATGATTTAGGCAACCCATTCCCCCCTGACACTTGCAGTTTTTTTTGAGAAGGATGACATTGCCTCGCCGCTGTGGCACGCCGTCATTCCGAGAATCAAATGGCTTTGTCTGCCCCCTGCCCCAGGGCCCCCATGCTGTAGGATCGCTAGGTCCGAACAGCGTAACAATAGGCACCCCCGTAGACGATGCCACATGCGTAGTACCGGTATCAGGTCCAACAAACCCCTTCGAGCGTGCTATCAGTTCCGCTGTCTGTCCAAAGCTCAATTTCCCCGCAAGAATGACAGCATCGGCTCCCTCAGGAACGATGTCCCGAATTGCCGCCAGTTCACTTGCATTGTTTCCTCCCGTCAAAACAACCTTCAAACCCGCGTCGTTCAAACGCCTGACAAGAGCACTCCAATTATTCGAAGGCCAAGCCTTGTAGGCATATCGCGGCATGGGATGCAACACGACGTACGGCACGTCAAAACAAGCCTCTGCGGGCAACTGCGCATGCGGTTGCGGCACATAAGGTGCCTTTGCGGGCTCGGCTCCTGTTGCCGTAAGAAGCGAATCCAACTGAAGGATCTTCGGGCCTGGAACCTCCTGCACATGCTTCGTGAGGAGCATCTTTTTCCACCAGTTGCGCTTGCTGAACCCCGGCGTAAAACCGATGCGCTCCTGAGCCATGAAAAAGCCGTAAAGCCCCGGTCTAGTACCTGTTTGCGTTACAAACGCCAGATCATAATTATTCCAATGGGCAACCATCCAGCGGAACTGCTCCCATTTACCGGGGCGCTCCGGCACAGTCAGAATCTCATCGATTGTTTCAATGCCTTCGAGCACCCCTTCAACGCTGTCAAACACAAGATACGTGATGTGTGCATCCGGCCAAAGCTCACGGATGCGTACGGACAGTGAGGCCGAAATCAGCGCATCACCGAAATAACGGAAATTGATGACCAGTATCTTCTTCATCAGTCGTCTCTCCTGACGTCTTTCAAATGAGGGAATAGTCATTGCTCATTAGAACACAAGGACGGATGCCTTTCCATGGCTGAAATCACTCAACCACCTCGAGAAGATCAGTACAAAAGCATCCGCCTCAAACTCAAACTGGGTTCTTGGGGTCCAGCCCTGTCAAGTTGTCCACACCGGACTCTTCCTCCACGGCCAGATTGTCTTCGGCGCGATTGCCTTCCCAGTAGGTCGCATTGACAATGCCGAGCTGTTCGGGGTGAAACACGGGATTGAGCCCGTCCTTAAGCTGGCGCTCGTAGTCTTTGAGCGCAATGAAGGCGGGCTTTTGCAAAAGCATGATGGCAATGAGGTTGAGCCACGCCATCGTACCGACACCCACGTCCGCCATGGTCCAGATGAGCGTGGAGGAATTGATGGCACCAAAGGCAACCGTGCCGATGAAGATCGCCTTGCAGGCCGACATGAGCACGGGCTTCCTGATGTAGCGGTTAAGATAGGCCATATTCGTCTCGGCCATATAGTAGTAACCGAGAATCGTCGTGAAGGCAAAAAAGAAAATCGTGATAGCGATGAAGGGGCCACCCCAGCCGGGCATCAGCTGATCAATGGCCGCCTGCGTATACACGGGACCGGCTTCGACACCCTTGAGACCCTCAAAGATCATGGAGCCGTCAGGAGCCTGCATGTTGTAGCAGCCCGTCATCAGGATCATGAAGCCTGTGGCCGAACAGACGAAAAGCGTGTCGATGTAGACCGAGAAGGCCTGCACAAGGCCCTGCTTGGCCGGATGAGAAACAGCGGCCGCCGACGAAGCATGCGGCCCCGTACCCTGACCTGCCTCGTTGGAATAGATGCCGCGCTTGACGCCCCAGGCAATCGCAGCACCCAACATGCCGCCCGTCAGGGAGTCAAAACCGAAGGCACTGTTGACGATCAGCGTCATCACGGCAGGAATCTGCTCCCAGTTGACGCCGACGATGATGAGTGCAACGACGATGTAGGCCTGCGCCATGAAGGGCACGACCCAGGACGTGAAGGTGGCAATGCGGCGCAGGCCACCGACAATCACAAAGCAGGTGATGGAGGCAACGATGGCAGCCGTCACTTCAGCATCAAGACCGAAGGCCTCGTTCCAGGCTAGCGCGATCGAATTGCTCTGCACGCCGGGGCAGAAGAAGCACGAAGCAAGAATCGTAACAATCGCGAACGCCCAGGCATAGGCCTTGAGCTTCAGGCCTCGTTCAATGTAAAAGGCGGGACCGCCGCGATACTGGCCCTCAATGCGCTCCTTGTAGATCTGACCGAGCGTCGACTCCACAAAGGCGGAAGACGCCCCCAGAAAGGCCACCACCCACATCCAGAAAAGCGCGCCGGGACCGCCAAAGCAGATGGCCGTCGCCACGCCTGCGATGTTGCCAGTACCGACACGACCTGCGAGTGTCAGAGATAGCGCCTGAAAGCTGGAGAGGCCGATCTCGTCCTCCTTCTTCTGAAAAAGAAGGCGCCACATTTCTGGGATCAGGCGAAGCTGGACAAAACGAGACTTGATTGAGAAAAAAAGACCAGCGCCCAGACAAAAGGCCACCAGAGCGGGCGACCAGATGACGGCGTTCAAGGTGTGGATGAAGTCTTCCATGCTGATTACTTGCTGTGCGAATGGTTGAGGAACACCGGCACCGTCGGGGCATGCGTTCCGGGTATTGCGTCTTGCGACGCCGAGAGAACAGAAGAGCCCGAAACTTCGGGCTCTTCTTTGGGGGATGCCCCGGACTAAAACCCGGTCAGCCCTTGGGCATCCTTGCTTTCAGGCTCAGGCAGCCTTGGCGGCGCGCTCGGAGATGATCGCCTCCCAGCGTTCGACCTGCTTCGCAACCTGAGCGGGAGCGGTGCCGCCGAGATGGTTGCGGGCGTTGACGGAGCCTTCGAGCTTGAGGACTTCGTAGACGTCCTCTTCAATCGCGGGACTGAAGCTCTTGAGCACATCGAGCGGAAGGTCTTCAAGACCACAGCCGCGTTCGGAGGCGGCGCGAACCGTCTGACCGACGATGTCATGGGCCGTACGGAACGGCGTGCCGTGACGGACGAGGTAGTCGGCAAGGTCGGTGGCCGTCGGATAGCCGGCCTGAGCAGCGTGATGCATGGCATCGGCCTGCGGTTCGACGCCGGCCATCATGTCGCAGAAGGCACGGAGTGTGTCCTTGACCGTGTCGATCGCATCAAACACGGGTTCCTTGTCTTCCTGAAAGTCCTTGTTGTAGGCAAGCGGCGTGCCCTTCATGAGGGTCAGCATGGCGATCAGGTCGCCGTAGACGCGACCGGCCTTGCCGCGAGCCGTTTCAGGAACGTCAGGATTCTTCTTCTGCGGCATGATCGAGCTGCCCGTCGTGAAGCGGTCGGGAAGCTTGATGAAGGCGAAGCGTTGGCTCATCCAGATCACAAGCTCTTCGGAGAGACGGGAGATGTGCATCATCAGAACGGCGGCGGCCGAACAGAATTCGATGGCGAAGTCGCGGTCAGAAACGGCGTCGAGCGAATTCTGGGCAACAGCTTCGAAGCCGAGCAGGCTTGCGGAGTACTCGCGGTCGATCGGATAGGTCGTGCCGGCCAGAGCGGCGGCACCAAGCGGGCTGCGGTTGACGCGACGACGAAGGTCAAGCATGCGCTCACGGTCACGCTCAAACATTTCGACATAAGCCAGCATGTGGTGACCGAAGGTCACGGGCTGGGCGACCTGCATGTGGGTGAAGCCCGGCATGATGAGGCCGGCGTGCTGCTTGGCCTGATGCACCATGACTTCCTGAAGGTGTTCGAGGCGGGCGACGATCACGTCGATTTCGCTGCGCAGATACAGACGGATGTCGGTGGCCACCTGGTCGTTGCGGGAGCGACCGGTGTGCAGACGCTTGCCGGCGTCGCCGATGAGAGCCGTCAGACGAGCCTCAATATTGAGATGCACGTCTTCGAGCTCAAGCTGCCATTCGAAGGCGCCGGAGGTGATTTCCTCACGGATCTGAGCCATGCCGCGACGGATGTCGGCGAGGTCCTGTTCGGTGATCACGCCAACCTTGGCGAGCATGGCCGCATGAGCCAGCGAGCCGTCGATGTCAGCCATGGCCATGCGCTTGTCAAAGTCGACGCTGGCCGTATAGCGAAGCACAAAAGCGTCCACGGGTTCCGAGAAGCGGCCGGACCAGGCCTTCTTCTTGGCATGCAGCGGATCGTTGGAGTTGTCGTGTTCTTGCGTCATTGTTTGTCCCTTTTTTCCTATAAAAAGAGGAGAGAGTCTCCTACGCGTCATTGTACCGTTTTAGCAGATGCCGCACACTGCACCAAGCGGGTCCGCAGACCGAGCGGGAACCCTGACGATGAGAAGTCCAGCCCTTTGAACAGGACCGACAGGCCCGCTGTTTTTTTTCCTGTTGCATTTTTTCTTTTTTCGTGTAGAATTCGACTTCTACCCGGGGTGTAGCGCAGTCTGGTAGCGCGCCTGCTTTGGGAGCAGGATGTCGGGAGTTCGAATCTCTTCACCCCGACCAGTTTCCAGACATGCATGGACACCAATCGATCTGCCCGTAGCTCAGTTGGATAGAGCACCTGCCTTCTAAGCAGGTGGTCGCAGGTTCGATCCCTGCCGGGCAGGCCACAAAATTCGAATTCTGGTGGGAATAGCTCAGTTGGTAGAGTCCCGGATTGTGATTCCGGTTGTCGTGGGTTCGAGTCCCATTTCCCACCCCAGAACAAATCCCGCACGGTTTCGCCGTGCGGGATTTTTTTCATTTCAGCCGTCAGTATTCGATTTCCGTGCCTGTAACTTCGCCGCTGTTGCGAAGTTCCATTCGCAGTTCATCCACATTGCCGACCGTAAAGGGCAGATACATGCGGCCGCTCGCCTTCTTTGTACGAATGTCAAGCGCCACCGTCACGCCCGTATCGCGTTCCGATCCCCTCAGAATGCTCTCGATGCGCCTGACGTCATGCTTGACGCGACCGTCAATGTCCACACGCAGGCAGGACGCCGCCATGGAGCGGAATTCATCAAGCGACATGGCGTTCTCCACATTGACCGACATGCGCTTGCTGAACTCGTCATAGCGAACGCGCCCCTCGATGCAGACGACATCGTCCGACGCAAACTTGTTCTTGAGCCTCTCCCAAGCTTCGGAGAAGCAGACCACCTCCAGCACTGCCGTGCCGTCGTCGAGCTGAACGACCCCCATGCGACCGCGCTTGCCCTGGACGACACGAACGTTCGTGACCACGCCCGCCAGCTTCACGCTGTCGCGGCTCGGCTGAATCTGTCCGAGGGCCAGCGACGTATAGTGCGCCACCTCGTGCTGATAGAGCTCGTACGGATGACCGGAAAGCCAGAAGCCGAGTGCCCCCTTCTCTTCCTTGAGCTTTCGGCGTTCGGACCAGGACGGCGCCTCCACCCAGTTGACGATGCGCTTGACCTGCACATCGTCTGCAAAGAGGCTGTCCTGCCCCTCGCTGGCCGCCACAGCCTGACCAGCCGTCATGGCCTGCGAAACGTTTCCGAACAGGAAGCCTCGGTCAGGATTGAGCGAGTCAAAGGCGCCCACACGAATGAGTCCCTCGAGGTTGCGGGAATTCAAGCCCGAAACACGCGCCGTCACGTCGAACAGGTCGGTGAAGGGGCCGTCCTTGATGCGGGTCGCCATCATGTCCTCAACCTGCTGCCTGCCCAGTCCCTTGACGCCGCCAAGACCGAAGTGAATGTGCTTTTCGTCGGGCGCCGTGAAGAACCAGTCGGAGAGGTTGATGTCGGGCGGCAGAATTTCGATGCCGTTGGCACGGGCATCATCCAGAAGCGCCTTCATCTTGTCGCCCTGGTCCATCACCATGCAGAGGTTGGCCGCCATGAAGCAGGACGTGAAGTGCGTCTTGAGGTAGGCCGTCTGATAGGCGACATAGGAATAGGCCGCAGCATGCGACTTGTTGAAGCCGTAACCTGCGAACTTTTCCATCAGGTTGAAGATTTCGGTTGCAACCGACGCCTTCACGCCGCGCTCGCCTGCGCCCTTCACGAAGACCGCACGCTGGCGCTTCATTTCCTCGACGTTCTTCTTGCCCATGGCGCGGCGCAGAAGGTCGGCGCCGCCCAGCGAATAACCGCCCACCACCTGGGCCACACGCATCACCTGTTCCTGATACACCATGATGCCGTAGGTTTCGGAAAGCACGGGCGCCATGCGCTCGTCCAAGTACTCCACCTTCTCCCGCCCGAACTTTCGGGCGATGAAGGACGGAATCAGGTCCATCGGACCAGGGCGATAAAGTGCGTTCAAGGCCACCAGATCCTCGAGACGGTCGGGACGCGCCTGACGCAGCAGCTGACGCATGCCTTCCGATTCAAACTGGAAGACGGCGGCCGTATTGGCGTTCTGGAAGCAGCGGTAGGTCTCCTCGTCTGTGACGGGAATGCGCTCCAACTCGAATTCCCTTTCGGGATAGAGCTTGTCGATGTACTCCTTGCACTTCGCAAGGATGGAGAGCGTCGTAAGCCCTAGGAAGTCGAACTTCACGAGACCGACGTTCTCCACGTCCTTCTTGTCGAACTGGCTGATCGTATTTTCGGGAGCGCCATCGGAGTTGTAGAGCGGACAGAAATCCGTAAGCGCCCCCGGAGCGATCAGCACGCCGCCCGCGTGCATGCCGAGGTTGCGGGTGATGCCCTCAAGTCCCTTTGCCACACGCATGAGTTCCTTGTACTCGTCGTCGCTCTCAATCGCCTCGCGGAACTCGGGCACCTCCTTGATGGCATCATCAAGCGTGACGTTTTTGCCGGGCTGCATCGGAATGAGCTTGGCCAGACGGTCCGCCTTCGAGAAGGGGACGTTGAGCACGCGTGCAACGTCACGCACGACTGCCTTGGCACCCAGCGTGCCGAAGGTCGCGATCTGACTCACGGCGTCCGCACCGTACGTCTCCTTCACGTATTCGATCGTGCGGTCGCGGTTGTACTGGCAGAAGTCCACGTCAAAGTCAGGCATGGACACGCGCTCAGGATTCAGGAAGCGTTCGAACAGAAGGTCGAACTTGAGCGGATCAAGGTCCGTAATGCCGAGCGAATAGGCGACAAGCGAACCTGCGCCCGAACCTCGTCCCGGGCCCACGGGCACGCCGTGGGTCTTCGACCAGTTGATGAAGTCCTGAACGATGAGGAAGTAGCCCGGGAACTGCATCTTCTTGATGATGCCGAGCTCATAGTCAAGACGCTCCACGTATTCCGGGCGCTTGGCGTCCCTCACCTTCTCGTCGTCATAAAGGAAGGCCAGACGCTTCTCCAGACCCTCACGGGAGAGATGGTCCATGTAGTCGTCCAGACTCATGCCGTCCGGCGTCGGGAAGAGCGGCAGCTGCGGCTTCGAAAGCACCCCGTCAAGATTGCAGCGCTTCGCGATGATGACGGAATTGGCCAGCGCGCTCGGAACGTCCTTGAAGAGCTCGCACATCTGCTCCTCACTCTTCAGGTACTGCTCGCGCGTATAGCTCTTGTCGCGACGGGGGTCGGTGATCGTGAAGCCGCCCGCAATACAGCAGCGCACTTCGTGCGCCTCGAAGTCCTGCGGCTCGAGGAACTGAACGGGATGAGTCGCCACAACCGGAACGTCAAATCTGGAGGCCACCGTCACGAGGAAGGCATTCTGATTTTCGTCCTTCGGTCTGTTGGCACGCTGGAGTTCGATGTAGAGACGGTTCGGAAAGAGCTTCTTCCAGCGTCCGACAATGCCGCCCGCCTGACGCTCGCTGCCCGTGTCAATGAGCTGCGACAGGCGTCCCTTGGGGCCGCCCGTCAGCGCGATGAGGCCGTCCGTGGCACCGGGCACATCAAGCCAGTCGTCACAGATCTGACCGCGATACGGATCCTGTCCCTCCAGAAACGCCTTGGTGAGCAGAACGCACAGGGAGTGGTACCCCGTGTGGTTCATGCAGTAGAACGTCATCCTGTAGGGATTGTCGGGGAACTTGTTGTTCTTGATCTTGACGTCGCAGCCAAGGATGGGCTTGAGACCGGCAGAGAGCGCATGCGTGTAAAAGCGCAGGCCGCCGAAGACGTTCATCAGGTCCGTAATGCCGAGCGCCACCCCGCCCATTTCAAGAGTCTTGTGAATGGCGGGGTCGATGCGCACGAGCCCGTCCGTGACGGAATACTCGGAGTGAAGACGAAGATGAACGAAACGGGGCTCAGTCATGACCTAAAACAATGCTCTGCAGGGTTACTTCAAAACGGTGAGTTTAACCGAGGGATCGGCGGACGTCACGGACGAAGCCGCCGCAGGCGTCATCACCGCCTGCTTCATGTCAGCGTGCATCACCAGTGCCTTCAGCTCGGAATGGGTGCGCAGGAAGGCCTCCGCTCGATCCCAGCCCATTGCAAAAAGGGCCGTGCAAAGCGCGTCCGCTCGCGCGCCGTCGCGATCAATGATCGTCACGGACGAAATGTCGGTCTTCGCAGGCCGCCCCGTCTTCGGATCCAGAATATGGGAGTAGCGCTTGCCGTTCTCCTCGAAGTAGCGTTCGTAGGCGCCTGACGTGATCACGCTTTCATCCTTCACCGAAGCCACGGCGAAATAACCGCCGCGGGACTCCGCGGGATGCTGGATGCCGATGCGCCAGGGGCGGCCATCCGACTTCTCGCCCACGGCAACGATGTTGCCGCCGAGATTGAGAACCCCACGCGTCATGCCTTCGTGCTTGAGAATGTCGGAGAGTCTCTGACCGATGAAGCCCTTCGCAATGGCACCCATGTCGATGCTCTGTCCCTTGGCGATCTGCATCATGCATCGCCCGCCCTCGCGCCAGACGCGAACCTTGGAGCGGTCGACCTTGGAGACCGCCTCGGCAATGGCCTCATCGGACGGCACGTGCTCGCCGCCGAAGCCGATCTTCCAGAGATTTACGACAGGGCCTATCATCGGCTCGAAGGCGCCGTTCGTCTCATCGGCAATGGCAAGCGCCTGCTTCGTCATGTCGGCGATTTCACAAGGCACTTCGACGGGCTCACCAGCGCGGCGATTGACCTCATTGAGAGGAGTATCCTTGTGGACCGACATCAGATCGTCATAGTCCGTCACCTTGTCCTCGAAGACGATCGCGTAATGCTTGACAGCCTCCGGCGTAGCACCGAAGAGTTTCGCGTTGATGAGAGTGCCCATGTGAAGCGTATGACGCTCAAGAGCGTATTCCCGGGGCTCCGCAGTCTGAGGAGCCTCGGCGCCCCCTCCTTCAGCCGAGAGAATCGGCGCAGCGGATGAAAGCCCCAGAGCCAGCAGAACGGCAGTCAGAGATGTTTTGAAACGTTTGGTTTTCATGATGTCAACAGAACAAAACACGAGGTGCCGAGACAACAAGGGCGGAGCATCAGCCCCGCCCCTCTTCGGCAATCCGACGATTCAGGGCATTACTTGCCCCAGGAATCCTTCAGGCCGACGGCCAGATTGAAGACAGGCTTTTCAGCCGTGTGATCCTCACGATCGGCCACGAAATAGCCGTTGCGCTCGAACTGGAACTTGTCATCACGGGCGGCCGCAGCGGCTGCAGGCTCGACGTAGGACGAAAGCACCGTCTTCGAATCGGGCGTGAGACGGTCAAGGAAGCTGCCCTCGCCTTCGTCCGGATGTGGCACGTTGAAGAGTCGGTCATAGACGCGGATTTCGGCAGGAACAGCCGTCTTTGCATCAAGCCAGTGGATCGTCGCCTTCGTCTTGACGGACATGGAGCCCTCTGAACCGGAGCGCGTCTCAGGGAGATACTCGGCATGAACCGCAGTCACGCGGCCGGACTCGTCCTTTTCGAACGAGGTCGGCACGATCACATAGCCGTAGCGCAGGCGAACGGGCTTGGCGGGCGTGCCGTCGGCAGGCACCGTCAAACGACGGAAACCCTTGGGCGGGACTTCGGCGAAGTCGCCTTCCTCGATCCACAGTTCGCGCGAGAACGAGATCCTGCGCGTGCCCATTTCGGGCTTCTGCGGATGATTGTTGGCCTCAAGCTCCTCGGTCTGACCTTCAGGATAGTTGTCGATGATGAGCTTGAGCGGGCGAAGCACGGCAACGCGGCGCTCGGCGCGCTCTTCAAGATCCTCGCGCAGGCACTGTTCCAGCACGGAATAGTCGATCCAGCCGCCGGAGACCTTGGAGACGCCGCAGCGTTCAGCAAAGTTCTGCAGGCTCTTCGGCGTAAAGCCGCGGCGACGCAGACCGACGATGGTCGGCATGCGGGGGTCGTCCCAGCCGTCGACATACTTTTCCTGCACGAGCTGAATGAGCTTGCGCTTGCTCACGACGACATACGTCAGATTCAGGCGGTTGAACTCATACTGATGCGAGAGCAGGAAGAAGTTCGGACGAACCACGTCGAGCGCCGCCTGCATGAGCGGTGTGAAGTTCTCGGGGAAGCAAAGCAGCGTAGCAAAGAACTGCGTGACCGTTTCGTCCTTGATCGTCTCGGGCAGGCCGTTCTCCCACGCCTGCATCAGACGGGCCACGGCCTCTTCGGGCAAGCTGCCGCCCAGCTTGGCGCGGCTTTCGAAGGCGGCCTTGACAAAGGCCATGGCGCGATTGTCCTCACCATCGGCCATCGCACGAATCACCTTGAGGGCCTCCTCGTACTGCGGCGTGCGCAGAAGCGGGATGATGCGCTCAAGAGCCCAGTTGTAGAACGCGCGCTGATCCTCGAACTCCAGCGTGCAGATGGAGTGCGTGATGTTTTCGAGCGAATCCTCGATCGGGTGCGCGAAGGTGTACATCGGATACACGCACCACTTGTCGCCCGTCGCATGATGATCGGCAAAGCGGATGCGGTAGATGGCAGGGTCGCGCAGATTGATGTTGGGGCTCGCCATGTCGATCTTGGCACGAACCACCATGGAGCCTTCGGGATGCTTGCCGTCGCGCATTTCATGGAAGAGCTTCAGATTCTCCTCAGGCGAGCGGTCGCGGTAGGGCGAATTCTTGCCCGGTTCCTTGAGCGTGCCGCGGCTTTCGCGCATTTCGTCTGCAGTCTGTTCATCCACATAGGCATAGCCCGTGCGGATCAGATGCTCGGCAAAGCGGAACATGTCGTCGAAGTACGAGCTCGCAAAGTAGAGGTTCGTTTCATTGCCGAACTTCCAGTCGAAGCCGAGCCAGCGGACGCTGTCCATGATGCCGTCGACGTATTCCTGATCCTCCTTGACGGGATTGGTGTCGTCAAAGCGCATATGGCAGGCGCCGCCGTAGTCACGAGCAAGGCCGAAGTTCAGACAGATGCTCTTGGCATGGCCGATGTGCAGATAGCCGTTGGGCTCCGGCGGGAAGCGCGTGCGGATGCGGGCCGCGTCGGGCTCGCCCTTTTCGAGCTGCTCGGCATAGGGCGCGGGATGCCCGCACCAGAATCGGGGCAGATTGGCGCCGCGGGCCAGATCGTCGTCGATGATGTTTCGAATAAAGTTGGTGACCTGCGCTTCGGCGACAGGTGCTTCGGTTTCAGAAGACATTGATCTAATCCGAATTCAATGAAGGTAATCCGTGTATTGTAGCCGCAAACCCCGGGAAGCTGACGAACGCGGATTCGTCACTCCCCCGTCGCCTACGGCCTGGGAAGGCGCGTAATGAGGCTTGACGTATCCCAGCGGGCGCCCCCGCCTTCTGCACCTCTTCGTAGAAGCTGTCGACCATCCTCGTGACGGGAATATCCGAACCGTTGCGGGCCGCCTCATCCTTGACAATGCCAAGATCCTTGCGCATCCAGTCGACGGCAAACCCGAAGTCGAACTCGCCCTTCACCATCGTCCTGCCGCGGTTCACCATCTGCCAGGAAGATGCAGCCCCTGAACTCAGAGCCTCGATGACCTTCGGCATGTCAAGCCCGGCATTCATGCCGAAGGCGATGGCTTCGGAGAGTCCCTGTACACAGCCTGCAATGCAGATCTGGTTGACCATCTTGGCGAGCTGACCTGAGCCAGACGGTCCGAAGTAGGTCACCGCGCCCGCATATGCGTCAAGCACGGGCTCGACTCTCCTGAATGCAGCTTCATCTCCGCCGCAGAGCACTGTCAGGCACCCGTTTTCAGCGCCCGCCTGACCGCCAGAGACAGGTGCGTCGATAAAGGCAATTCCCCTCTTTGCTCCTTCAGCCTCAAGCTCGCGCGCCACAGCGGCGCTTGCCGTCGTATGATCGACGAAGACCGTCCCCGGCTCCATGCCGGCAAACGCCCCCGTTTCTCCAAGCACGACGCCTCTCAGATCGTCGTCGTTGCCCACACAGGCGAAGACGATACCTGCGCCGCGGGCCGCTTCAGCCGGCGTCACCGCCATGCGGCCTCCGAACATCTCAACCCACTTCTCAGCCTTGGTCGTCGTACGGTTGTAGACACAGACGTTATGTCCGGCAAGCTTCAGATGCCCCGCCATCGGAAATCCCATGACGCCCAGGCCGACAAACGCCACCTTGAGAGAGGGAACGCACGCATAAGTCTTGTCCATCTTCATAACCGTCTCCTTCTTCAACAGACTCAGAACGCGCAGGCTTCACCCGCACGCTCGCCCCATTCGTAAAGCGCCTCCAACACGAGCTGCTTTTCTTCATCTTCCAAAGTGCTCTCCTGCAGGCGGTCGATTTCATCAAAATAGGCCGAAACGGTCAGAGCGCCGTCGGCTCCGTCCATCAATCTGGATCGGCAAAAAAACGTCCACTGGCTGCGTTCTTCATCATTGAGCGTCTCCTGCCAGTTTCGGGCACGGTAGCGCACGAGCAGCTGGTTGAAGCGCTCATCGTCAAAATGAATGCCGCCCTTCGCAAGACTCTCAGGCGTCATTCCGCGCACCCGAGCCATCATCTCCACATCATGTCCGCTGGCAAAGCCGCCGTCATAAAGTCCGAAGTCAACGTCCTTCGGCGCAGGCCTTTCACGCCTGCCCATCAGTCCGGCCAGCCTTCCCGCAATCACGTTGCCGAGCTCCTTGAAGCGCTCCCAGTTGGCAAGAATCTCCTGCGGCTTCACACCGAACCTGTCCATGCGCTCGGGAGAAAGCACCTTGAGGCTTGCGCAGACAAAGGGAGAGTTGTTCATCGCGAGCCTGTAGACCGGCAACGGCTCCTCGCCGTCCGCAAGATCCTCCCTGCGGGCGAAAAGGCGTGACTTGATCTCTTCGTCGCTCAGCTTCGTCACGATCAGCGGATCCACGGACAAGTCCCACATCAGCGCGGAATTGCCGCTCTCGCCGGGGAACGGAATTCTGGCGGCTATGCGCAGAAAGCCTCTTGCCTGCCCGAACTTCGGAGAGATCCAGACGACGGGCCCCTTCGTCACGGCCGCCTTCACAGCCTCCCCGCTGCGGTTCTCCAGCGCCCACTTCCAAAGTCTGGGTTCCGTTTTGCGGATGAGCGCCGCCAGTCCCAGCGTGGCCATTGCGTCACTCAAAGCCTCATGCGAATGTGCGTGCACGATCCCGTTGGCCTTGCTCAGACACTCCAGCCTGAAGCTGACGCTCTTTTCATCATTGCTTTCGGGATCCACATCCTTTCTGAGCGGCCACTCGATGCCGTCGCCCCGAAGCGCCCAGACGGCGCAGACAAGCGGGTACAGGTCCCAGCATGAACATCCGTTCCGGTGCTGATGGGAATACGGATCGAGGAAATTGCGCCAGAAAAGGAAGCGCGCGACCTCGTTGTCGAAGCCGGACGCGTTGTACCCGATGCTGATCGTTCCGGGCCTGTTGAGCCGACTCCAGACTTCGCCCGCAAACTCGCTCTCGGGAATGCCCCTTTCCTCGCAGATCTGCGGCGTCATCCCCGTCAGAAGACAGCTCTCTGGGCTGGGCAGATAATCTCCCGAAGGCCTGGAATAAAACACGTCCCCATCTCCCTGCGGATTAAGGTCCATGTCCGTCCGAATGCCTGCAAACTGTGCGGGCCTGTCCCTGCGGCAATCGAGGCCGAAGGTTTCGAAGTCATACCAGTAGAAGGTGGTGCTTTCCGTCATGCGAAGGTCCTCAGGCGAGAATCACGTCAAACTGTTCCTGGGTGTAGCTCGGCTCCACCTCAAGATGCACAGGCTTTTCGACGAAGGCCTGCAGAAGCTCGAGCGCCTGCGACTCCTCCTCGAGCAGCATGTCGATGACGGTCTGGCTCGCCTGAATGTGAAACTCCTTCGTCTCCTGATACTGCTTGCAGAGCCTCACGATCTCACGCATGATCGAGTAGCAGACGGTGCGTGCCGTGCGGACCTCTCCCCTGCCGCCGCACATGGGACAAGGTTCGCAGAGGACGTGTGCAAGCGACTCGCGGGTGCGCTTTCGCGTCATCTCGACGAGGCCGAGCTCGGTGAAGTTGCTCACCGTCATGCGGGTGCGGTCGGTTGAGACCGAACGGCGAAGTTCGGCAAGAACCGCCTCGCGGTGCTCGTCGCAGCTCATGTCGATGAAGTCGACGATGATGATGCCGCCGAGATTTCTCAGGCGCAGCTGGCGCGCGATGGTCTGCGCAGCCTCGAGGTTCGTCTTGAAGACCGTGTCGCTGAAGTCACGCTTGCCGACGTAGCCGCCTGTATTGACGTCGATCGTCGTCATGGCCTCCGTCTGATCGAAGACCAGATAGCCGCCGCTCTTCAGGTCGACCCTGCGCTCAAGCGCATGCTCGATTTCGGTCTCGATGCCGTGCAGCTCGAAAAGCGGCCTCTCGCCCCTGTAGAGGGTGAGCCTGTCCTTAGCCGCAGGCACAAAGCGGCTTGCAAAGTTCAGCAGGGCCTCGTAGTTCTCGCGGCTGTCGACCTCGACGGTCTGCGTGTCCTGATGAACCATGTCGCGGAGCACGCGCTGGGCAAGCGACAGATCCTGATAGAGGAGCTTCGGTCCGGTGCTTCGCCCTGCTAGCTCGTGAATGTCGGTCCACAGACGGCCGAGATAGGCCATGTCATCCTTGAACTCCTGCTCGGTCGCGCCCTCTTCGGCACTCGTGCGGATGATGTAGCCACCCTTTTCGGTTTCAGGACGAAGCTCCGTCATCATGGCGCGAAGTGATTCGCGAAGTTCTGCGTCCTCAATGCGTTGGGAAACGCCGATGTGGTTGTCTCTGGGCAGATAGACGAGCTTGCGACCCGCGAGCGAAACGGTCGTCGTCAGTCTGGCGCCCTTGGTGCCGATGGGATCCTTTGCGACCTGCACCATGAGGGACTGGCCTTCGTGAAGGATCGTCTCGATGGGCACGGGCTTCTCGCCCTCGCAATGCGCCTCCGCAATGTCGGCCACGTGAAGGAAGGCCGTTCGTTCTAGCCCCACGTCCACGAAGGCGCTCTGCATGCCGGGCAGCACACGGACGACCTTGCCGAGATAAACATTCCCCACGAGGCCGCGCGCACAGTCGCGCTCGATGAAGAGATCCTGAAGAACGCCATCCACTACAATGGCGACACGCACTTCACGGGGCGTGCAGTTGATGAGAATATGTTCCACGATGGCGGCTCCTTGCCTGCCTGCGACGTTGCGCTCAAAATTGACTGCTCACATTGTAGTGGGTTTGCCGCACCCGCTTTAAAAGCCGGCGCTCTTCTCTCGGATTTTCACGCATGCTGTTGGTCACAGGCGGAGCCGGCTTCATCGGCTCAAACTTCATCACGGAATGGTTCAGGTCACACGACGAAAGCATTCTGACGCTCGACGCCCTGACCTATGCAGGAAACAAGGCCAACCTCAGAGACGTCGAACACGACCCCAGACATCGCTTTGTCGAAGGAAACATTCTGGACGAAGCGCTGGTGGCCGATCTTTTCGACCGCTTCCGTCCTCGCGCCGTCGTACACTTCGCCGCCGAAAGCCACGTCGACCGTTCAATTTCCGGCCCTCAGGTGTTCGTCGACACGAACGTCAGGGGAACGACGGTTCTTCTAGGTGTTGCACACCGGTACTGGCTGACGCTCGACGATGAGGAGAAGGCCGCCTTCCGCTTCATCAACATTTCCACCGACGAGGTCTACGGCTCCATGACCGTGGACACGCCGCCCAACACGGAGGCCACGCCCTTCGATCCAAGCAGTCCGTACTCCGCGAGCAAGGCGGCGGCCGACCAGTTCGGACGCGCCTACTTCAGAACCTACGGCCTGCCCGTCGTCACGGTGAGATGCACCAACAACTACGGTCCCAGACAGTACCCGGAAAAACTTCTGCCCTTCATGCTGACGCGCGCCCTAGCGGGCAAGACGCTCCCCGTTTACGGCGACGGCGAGCAGATCCGCGACTGGATCCATGTACACGACTTCTGTCGAGCACTGCGAATGATTCTGGAAAAGGCGGCACCGGGAGACATATACAACGTCGGCGCCTCCAATGAAATGAGCAACCTGAAGTTCCTGCAGAGCGCGATGTCGGTGCTCGACGAACTCTCGCCGCGCGACGACGGCCGTCCTCACGCAGATGCGATCGTGCATGTCCACGACCGTCCGGGACACGACCGCCGCTACGCATTGGACGCAGGACGCCTGCGTCAAACGCTGGAATGGAAGCCCATGATCCCCTTTGACGAAGGGCTGCGCGCTACGGTCAGGTGGTACCTGAAGCAGTGCGTCTCGGCTTTCTGAAAACCTTGAGGGAAGCTGTAACCCCCATCAGAAGAAGCCCCAGACCGACCAACATGAGCGGCGTCGGCCATTCGCTTCGCCACAAGTGGGCGTAGGTCACGGCAAAGATCGTCTCGAAGATGATCATCTGGCCGCCCAACGCAGGCGTCAGCCTCTGGCTCATCAAACTCCAGAGCACGATGCCGATCCAGGAGGCGCAGACGCCCAAAAACACCACCGTTGCGATGAACATCCACGGTCTGGGCCCGAGAATGTCCCCCTGCGTCCCGTCTCCCGCAAGCAGAGCCATCCCGACGGCGGCGCATGGCAGGAGTGCAAGCCCCTGAGCGGTCGACCACGTCTTGGGCGACTTGCCGGGATGCGACAGCAGCCATTCGGCGTTGCTGAGCGGATACCAGGTCCAGACCAATGAGGAGAAGAACGCAAAGCCTACGCCAAGCCAGAAGTTGCCCGAGGTCACGCGTCCGTCCCCCACCAGATAGATGAACTCCGTCCAGTTGAGACAGACCATCCCTGCGAAGCTCAGGCACAGTGGCGGCACGATGCGCCGCCAAGGCACGGCGCTCTCACCCGCCCTCATGTTGCCGATGACGCCCACCATGATGGGAATCAGCGCCGTGAAGGCGCCTGCAATCGGCGCTCCTGCGCGTTGGCAGGCCTCGGCTAGCAACCAGTAGTAGAAGATGTTTCCGACAATACCGAGTGCAAGCGCCCTACGCCAGTCCGCCGCCGAATAGGACTTCAGCTCGCGCCACTCAGGGACCGCCAGGCCTGCGGCAAGCATGCCGAAGACCAGATAGCGCATCATCGCGATGTGCACAGGACTGTAGTCCGGCAGGATCAGCGGGGCCACGTAAACGCAACCCCAGATCATGCACGCGGCAATGCCGAAGAAAACGCCGATCAGCATGGCGGTCAAGATCCCTGAAAGTCAGTTTCGATGCATCAGCACTCGACGATCGAAACGGCCAGACCGCCGAGACTCGTTTCCTTGTACTTGCTCTGCATGTCGCGTCCGGTCGCCATCATGGTGCGAATCACCTGATCGAGGCTGATGTAGTGGGAACCGTTGCCGCGAAGTGCCATGCGCGCCGCGTTGATGGCCTTGACGGCCGCAATGGCGTTGCGCTCAATGCAGGGAATCTGCACCTGACCGGCCACGGGGTCGCAGGTCAGGCCGAGGTTGTGCTCCATGCCGATTTCAGCCGCATTCTCGATCTGCTCGACCGTGCCGCCGCAGACGGCCGCCAGACCCGCAGCCGCCATGGAGCAGGCCACGCCGACCTCGCCCTGACAACCGACCTCGGCACCGGAAATGGAGGCGTTTTCCTTGTAGAGCATGCCGACGGCGCCTGCCGTCAGCAGGAAGGTCCTGACGCCCTCCATGGTACTGCCCGAAACGTGACGCAGATAGTACTCGATGACGGCAGGGATCACGCCGGCCGCACCGTTGGTCGGCGCCGTCACGACACGACCGCCTGCCGCATTCTCCTCGGCCACGGCCATCGCATAGACGTTCACCCAATCCAGTACGGCGAGCGGGTCATCGGTGCGCTGCCTCACGTCCTGCATGAGGGCATTCGCTCGACGAGCAATCCGAAAGGGACCGGGCAGGACCTCCGTCTGACGCATGCCGCGCTCGACGGCGGCGTGCATCACCTGCCAGACCTCGTCGAGCCTGCGGTCCACCTCCTCGGGCGTGCGGTCAACGCACTCGTTCCGGTACACCAGCTCGGCAATGGTCAGATTGTTGTCTCTGGCGATCTTCATCAGCTCGTCTCCCGTACGATAGGGATAGGGCTTCGTCTTCACGCCCTGAAACGCCTTGGGCGTTACAGGCTGCTCGGGATCATCCTCTCTGGCGGCCACGATGAAGCCGCCGCCTACGGAATAGTAACGGCGCCGATAGAGGAGAGAGTCGCCCGCGAACACCGAAAACTCCATGGCATTGGTGTGAAAGGCGGGAACCTTGTCGGCATGAAAGGCAATATCGGCTTCAGGATCGAACGCCACCGCATGCATGCCGTCGAGCTTCAGCTGACGGGAGGCTCGAATGTCACCAATCAGCACGGACACCTCGTCCGGATCCATGGTTTCGGGAATGCGTCCCAGAAGTCCCAACTGTGCTGCCGTGTCCGTACCGTGCCCCTTGCCTGTCGCGGCGAGACTTCCCATCAGCTCGATTTTGAGCGACGTTGCCTGCTCCAGCATCCCGCGATCCCTGAGCACCTTGACAAAGGCATGCCCCGCACGCATCGGTCCCACCGTATGCGAAGACGAGGGGCCGATGCCCACCTTGAACATGTCGAAAACACTGACTGCCATTTTTAACTGAAACTCAAATTTCGAAAAGTGACAAAGCCTCTCCGCAGGAAAGGCTTCGGACTGACGCACGAGGCATCCTCAACCGTGCGCTCTCCTGCTTCGGGAGAACGCCGTGCAAGGATCTCATCATACAGGCTGACCATATACAATAACTACGCTCATTGTATTTTCTCAATTCGGGTTTTACGCAAATGCCTAACGTTCTCTGCCGTCTGCCCAATCATGTCGGCGACTGCTGCATGACTCTCCCCGCCCTTCGCCTTCTGGAGGCTAGCGGCTTCACACCCATGCTGACGGGCAAGCGTTGGGCGGAGGACCTGATGTCCGGCATGGGCTGGAGGTTCGACCCCATTGAGGGGCACGTCACCGAGGATCTGCACCGAATCCGCTACATCAGCAATCATCTCGGTCCGCGTCCTCTGGGGCTGCTTTTTCCGAATTCCTTCAGTTCGGCCCTGCTTTTCTCCATCGGGCGTGTACGCAACGCGGGCTTTCCTACGGATGGCCGCCGCTTTCTGTTGGACAAAGTCGTTGAAGAACCCGGTACCATGCATGAAGTGGAGCGGTTTTTCCGTCTTGCCCACGGAGCGATCAAGGCCTGGGGCGGCACCCCTGCCTGGGATTCCGTTCCTGAGGAACTCGGCATGAGACTGCTTGCGCGCCACGAGGCCGCCGCACGCAACCTGATGGCCGAACACGGCATTCCCGAAAACTTCGCATTGCTCGCTCCGATTGCCCGCGGCCTGCATCACGGCAAAGAAAAGCAGTGGAAACACTTCAACGAACTCTGTCAGCCTCTCCGCGACATGGGCATCGAACCCATTGTCTTTCCCTCCGTGCGTGAGGAGGAAGCCAACCACGCAGCCTGTCCGAACGCCCGAATTCTTCCGCCCACCACGCTGGGCAATTATGCGGCTCTGGCCAAGCGCGCCCGCATCGTCATTGCCAATGACTCGGGCATCAGCCATGTCGCTGCCGCCGTCAGCGCCAATCAGATCACGCTTCTCGGCGTCACCAACCCAGCCAGAACTCGTCCATGGAACAGCAAGGCTCTTTGTCTCGGCAACAATACTGACGGATGGCCTTCCCTTCAACAAGTGCTTTGCGCCATTAAACAGGATGTCCAATGACCACTCCCACTATCGGTATTGCCTGCCACTCTTTCAGGACTGACGGCGGCATGGGCCGCTACGTGCAACTCCTTTCCGAAGGCTTGCTGAATCTTGGCATTCGCCCCACCGTCATTACCAAAAAAATCGACTACTCCCTGCCGCTATCAAAGGAAGTTAGTTTCCATCACATAAACTGCAAATTCATTCCATCCAAACTCCGAGACTATTATTACGACTACAAGCTTGGAAAATTTTTGCAATCCACCCCCCTTGACATAGTCATTTCCTGCAATCGAAACACACATTCAGACATTGCAATTTGCGGCGGTACTCATTTGGGCTTTTGTCGAGCGACAGAACACCCTTTGACTTTTTTTGACAAGAAAATGATTTCTCTAGAGAAAAAGTACTACCAAAACGCCAAACTAGTTATCGCTCACTCAAAGGGAATGCAAACAGAACTCACTCAAATTTACGGCCTGCCGTTGGATAAATGTCCGATCATTTACCCCCCCATTTCTCTGAATATATTCAAAAACCACTCCAAAAACGAAAAAAAAATAGCTTTTTCCTCTCGCAACAACTTCACCTTTGTGATCCCATCAGCAGGGAACCACAAAATAAAAGGTTTGGATTTACTAATTCAATACTTCGAGAAAACTACTCTACCAATAAAACTTTTAGTGGCTGGAAGACCCATCTCCGGCAATTATAAAAACGTTGAACACATCGGTTTCCGCAAAGACATGCCAGACGTCTTCAGAAGCGCCGACTTCACGATTCTAGCCTCCAGATACGAAGCTTTCGGTCAAGTTGCTATCGAAAGCGTAGCCTGCGGCACCCCTGTAGTGCTAGCCAACAACGTCCGCGCAGCAGAAGTAATCTCCGACGACGTCAAGTTCCTATTTGACAGAAATTCTTTCGAATCGTTCGAGAACGCCATCAAACAGGCCATCACAGCATTCCCGCATTCAAAAATTGAAGATCCTATTCAGCACATGAAAATCACAACAGATGTTGCTCAACACGCGGCCGACATCTTAAGGGCCTTCGAGACTCGCCAGTGCACTTGATAAGTCCCAGCCAAGACTTTTCATCGTCAAAGAGAATCAAAAAATCTTTCTTTGCCCAATCAGTCGTAGCAATCCTGCATCGGCTTATTGGGCATGATTTTTTTCATCCTCTTGACTTTTTCAAGGCGAGAAAGGTTCTCCGGCGACATCGTTCTGTCGGCATTCTTGTGCCACAGATGGAAGCAAGGAGAGGTAAATCCCGCCCACTTGATCAAGCAACCGTTGTTGATGAGGCGTATCGCCATATCGGAGTCTTCGTAACCCCAGCCTTCAAATGCCTCGTCCTGTCCCTTCACGGCGAGAAAATCCTCTCGGTGAAGCGACCAATTGCATCCGCGAAGCAATTGCCAGCGATTCGGACGAGCCTTTCTAAAGAAACCAAGAGGCAAAGATACGACTGATTGCCAGCGGTTGACAGCTCTATTCCGCGCAAGCTCTCTCAGCCTCGAAATCGACTCACACCACGCCAGATTTCCAGAAATCAGGCATTCCTGTGAAAACGCCTCGGCAAGCAGAATCCGCTGTCCGGCCAGAACAGAATGCCGTTCCGCAAGCATTCTGTGCATCGCAACAAAGTCGCTCCTGACGATGCAGTCTCCATCCATGAAAATCAGATATTTCCCTGCGCTGCGAGTGACAGCCACATTTCTGGAGCGAGCCAGTCTGAATCCCTTGTCCTCCTGCCAGGAATGAATGACCTTCACAGGACTTTTGCGACACCATTCCTCAACAACCCGAGCAGTTTCGCACCCCGAGCCGTCGTCAGCGACAATAATCTCGAAATTCGAATCAGTCTGAGCCGAAAGTGACTTCAAGGACAAGTCCAACGCTTCAGGCCAGTTGTAAGTCGACACGACGACGGAGATCAACTCATCCATCAGAATTTTCCCCCGCTGTTGACCAACAGATAGTATTTGGCATATTTCATGAACGTGTAATACGCGTGGTGAACTGCAAACATCACCCCCATGCGCCCGTCCAGAAAGCCCTTGTTGAAGAAATAGACCTTAATGAAAGCCCAGGTCGGCTTGATGAAGACGCCCGTGAAAAAGCCCGTCTTCCTTCTTTTCTCAACCTGCTGAACAGCAAGATATTCGGTATAGACGTCAAGCTTTCGGATTGTCGCGCTCCAGTTTTCATACGGATGATGGAGCAAAGTCCCCTGCAGTTTTTTGTGAGGAAACGGACTCGACACCGTTTCGTGCACACGACCCTCAACCTTCAGCCCCTCCTTCGGGAACAGCCGAAGCACGCAATCGCTCCTCATCGATCCGTGAGTAATGTCGTAATGTGGAAAATTGTTTTCACGCTTGAGAAGATACGCTGCCTTCTCTCCGGCTTGCAGAACATGCTTGATCTCCTCAGCGAGCTCATCCGATACCAACTCATCAGAATCAATGAACAGAACCCATTTGCATCCGCACTGCTCGATCCCGAAACGACGCTGAGCCGCGAAGTCGCCGTTCATGGCATGTTTGACCACCTTCGCACCACAGCGAGCTGATATTTCAGCTGTTTCATCCGTGCTGAAGTCGTCAATGACGATCAGCTCGTCGGCAAACTTCAGGGATTGAAGGCATCTCTCCAGCAGAGCTGAACTGTTTCTGGTCAGAACAACAGCCGACAAGGTTGCATCAGGATTCATGTCCACCTCCGCGCAGCATTTCCTGCGCAACAGCACGCGTATTGTCGGAAATCGAGATGCCTGCCAGCATGCGGGCCACCTCCTCCACGCGCTCCCGTGCCGTCAGAACGCGCAGACTGCTTCGAGTGGTCTCGCCCGTAAACTGTTTCTCCACGCGCCAGTGATTGTCACCGCACGCAGCCACCTGAGGCAGATGCGTCACACAGAGGACCTGACGGCTTTCGCCGAGTCTGTGCAGAAGCTGTCCCACCACCTCGGCGGTTGCGCCGCCAATGCCGCTGTCGACCTCGTCGAAAATGAGCGTGGGGACCGGCATAGCGGCCGCCGTGATCACGGCAATGGCAAGGCTGATACGGGCAAGCTCGCCGCCGGAAGCGACCTTGATCAGGGGCCGAGTCTGAACGCCTGCGTGGCCGGCAATGAGAAACTCGCAATGCTCCGACCCCGATGCACTAGGTGGCTGATTCACAAGCGCGATCTCCAGACGGGCCCCCTTCATCGCCAGACGCTGCATCTGAGCCGTCACGGCCTCGCCCAGCGCCAGCGCGCCGTGCCTGCGCGCTTCAGACAGACTTGCCGCCGCAACGTCATAAGAACCGCGCGCCGATGCCTCCGCCTTTCGCAGAGCCTCGACGTCCTTGGCGCCCGTCAGCACCTTGAGTTCCGACCGGCTTGTTTCGAGCAGCTCGTGCAGGCTTTCTGGCTCCGTCCTGAACTTACGGGCAAGCTCGTAGTAGTGGGAGACGCGGCGATCAACCTCGGCAAAGCGTTCGCCGTCCAGATCGGCACGGTCGAGATAACGGGCGGCGTCACGTGCCGCCTCCTCAATGAGGTCCATGCCCGTCGAGAGCGTTTCAGCAACTGAAGCAAGCTTGGCATCGTAGCGGCTCAGCGAAGAGAGCTTTGCGTGTGCCGAGGAAAGCATGGCGGAAGCGGACTCTCCATCCTCCGTCAGGGTTCCGAGCACCTCGTTCAAACCCTCGGCAATCGCAACGCCGTGCGAAAGGCGCCTGTGGTCCTCATTGAGGGACTCCCATTCGCCGCCTCTTGGCGACAGCGCCTCCAGATCCTCGATCATCCAGGCGAGGCGCTCGGCCTTTTCCGCAATCGCATCGGCGTTGGCAGTCGCGTCATCAAGAGCGCGCCGGGCCTTCTGCCAGACGTTGAAGGCCTCTCTGACGGCAGAGAGTTCCATGAACGTACCTGCATGATCGTCCAGAAGCTTGAGCTGATAGGCGGGCTTCAGAAGCGACTGATGCGCATGCTGCCCATGTACGTCAATGAGCGTTTCGCCGAGTTCCCTCAGCTGGGAAGCCGCCAC
>OJPK01000264.1_pt1 | contig 34354 bp, 51 predicted proteins | sample 1598491 | NCBI WGS metagenome assembly OJPK01 (sample SAMN03922487, study PRJEB24848) | human gut metagenome | isolation source: stool sample | host: Homo sapiens | place: Germany | collected 2011-05 | reverse complement strand
TCTCCTTTATCGCCTTTAGGAATAGTAAAATTAAATTGAGCGGCAGTTGTAGTTCCTACATTTACAACACTAGCTTGAGTTCCTGCATTTCCTGTTGTAACAGTTCCAACAGAAATAGTAGCTGCCTGTCCCGGGTCTCCTTTATCGCCTTTTATTACGTCAAGGGCAATTAAGGGACTAGATGATATAGGAACATCTTCATCTGTTTCTGCATAAGCAGCAGATAAATCTGCATATCCTCTTGAAGAGTGTTCTCCCTGTTCTAATTCATTAACTTCGGCATCTTCTCCTGTAGCCCAAGTTCTTGCATCTGCTATTGTTTGAGCGCCAGCATTTTGTACGGATTGGACTTGATTATTACCCGTTTGGATAACTCTATCTACTTGTGTTTGTCCTTCAGTTGTTATTCCAGTTTTTTTAGCTTCTATTTCAGCAATCGAAATATCTTTTTTATCATCCAATTCATCCAAATGAGTATTCGTTGCTGAAGTTAAACTTGTTAGGGAAGTTTGTTCTTGTGCTTGTAAATTCTGAATATATTCATTTTTTTTGTTGGATAACTCAGTTAACGAATTGTTAACATATTCGGTTATTTCTTGTCCTTTTGCATTTATTGCAGCTTGTACAGTCAAACATTGGTCAAGAATGCCCTGTAATTCAATTAATGATTCTGCTGTTACTGTATTATATACAGCAACATATGCATAATATGTTGTTTGTCCTATTTTTTGTGTCTGAAGATTAGGACATCTAAATTTACCAGAAGCAGTATCCAATCCAAATTTTTCGCAAAATCCTGTAGAAGATGTTTGAGAATCATAATCAGAAAAAGAAGTCGAAGGTATTTTCCCACTCTGTAGATACTCAGCGAGTTGCGGGAAAGTATCCAATTGATATTCTGTTGTATCGCACTTAAGAGTACCCTCAGGATTTCTTAGAGCGTAAACAATTACTCCCATGGCCGATGAAGTAGCATTACTTAAATACGGCTTTAATTGTGCCACGGTAGGAAATTTAAATTTAGATGTTCCTGCGGTAAGTTCTTCATCTGTTGCTCTTACATAAGCAGATAAATCGACTTGTTGCCAAATATTTCCATCACGTCTAAGAACGATGATGTCGCCAGAAACAATTTGTTCGTTTTCTTGAGTAAACGTATATATTGCGCCATCGCCCGGCTGGCCATGTGCAATTGTTATTTTCTTTTCTGAATTATTTAATAATAAAAATAACCATTGGCTAGTTGGATAATTAACTATACTGATATTTTTTAATAAACTTTCTTGTACTAACTCATCTAAATCTAATGCTATTACTGCTTTTGTTGGTGAAATAGATTCTTTTTGGATAACAGATACTTCTGGTTCAGAACCGCCAAGCATTTGGCTGATGAAGTCTCTGATGTTGCCGTAATATGTTTTCCAATCAGATGTAATAATATTCTGATTTAATATATCCGCTCTTTCTGGTAAATTAGTCATCTATGACACCCAAACCTTTATTATTTTATTATTTATAATTTTGTATTCAAATTTTATCTTATTTTTAGGTTGTTTAACTTCAAGAAATGGCAAGTATCCATCTTTTATAAGCTGTTTCTCATCTAGATTATAATTAATAATTGTTCTCGTGTTTTGTGGAGGGAACTCTATTGTATCTTTATTAATAAATTTAGCATATTTTTTCATTTTCTCAGCCTTAAGTATTGTAGTCTTAAGCCCCCAGCTCTTGAATATGTTTCTTTTCCCTCGCCCCATGTCTCATAAGGACTTACAGAACGCCCGATTGCATTACCAGATAAAGATACTGTTCCACTATTTCCATTATTCAAAACAATATTTTGAATAATCTCCAATCCAGAATTTATGCTATATGTTCCTCCAGAACCGCCATAATTTCCGCCGCCGTGCTTTCCACCTCCAGCAGTTATCATTCTTGTTCCCCCTAAATCCATATAGCTGTCTTCCCCATCTTGTACGCGGGAAGTACGATTGGCCCCAGCTCGTATAGTCACACTTTGTCGTTTAGGGTTTCTGAAAATTAATTCAACAGCGGCGCCAGAACCTCCCGCAGAACCCCAACCATAAGAAGATGCTATCCAAGTTTCTCCCGAACCACCGCCGCCTACCAAACATAAACGATACACTCCTCTTTCAAGTGTCGCTGAATAAGTATATGGCCCCCAATTATAGACAACTATGTATCCGGGGTCAAATGGGTCATGGTCTCCCTGACCTAGCGGAGCTAAGGGATAAGGAATTGTCATTTATAATATCCCCCATAACTTCCTACCCATTTACCTCCACCATTATAACTTCTAAATACTAATATATGATTACCAACGATACTTAAATCTGGAGATTCTTCGTATAACCACACAAGATTACTAGGGAAATGAATAGTTCTTGCTGCATCCACATATAAGTGCATTTCAAATGTTATAGCTTTACTGCTATCTTTAACAGAAATTTCAGATATATCAAAAATAAATGTAACATCTCCTGATAAGGAATATGTATATATTGTATTATTTTCTTTTAATCTTATAGTATTGGTTGTAGTGGATATATTTTGATAAACTGTTGCTGGATATATATGCTGTAGAAGTTCGTTTTTTACATTTGATAATTGTTTAGGATTAATTGTAAATATTTCACTTGTTCCATTACTTACTTCTGCATCTGTTGCAATCCTGTTAATACCAAATCTTTTATTTGTGGCTTGCGGAATAAGATTCTCATTAATTAAATCATCCTGTCCAAAAATATATCCGCTTGTATTAATTTGATACCAAACAGTGCCTTCTCTTATAAGCAATATAGCAAAATCGCTCGTTAACTTAATATCTTTATCCTGAAATAGTATTATAGAGCCAGTTCCACCATAATTATTTTTTACATTTACAGTTTGTTTATCGCTTTCTACTGTTAAAAAAATAACAGAACCATCTGGTAAATTATTAACCTGAATTGTATTTAATTCATCATTTTCCATTTCTCCTTCAGTCGTTAATTTAACTAAAGACTTTGTTGGATTTATGCTGTTATTTGTAATAACAATAGATTCAGTCGCCCCACCACCCAGCATTTGGCTGATGAAGTCTCTAATGTTGCCGTAATATGTTTTCCATACACCTGTAGATATTGAGCTATCTAAAATATCTGGTCTGGCTGGTAAATTAGTCATCTATAATTCCTTTTACAAAACAATATCATATTTTGTATATTTTGTCAATTATTTATATCCCCGAATATCCGCATTTATTGTTGCAGCAACTGGATTTCCGTCCTTATCAAAACACTGTATCATTGGCCCCCTAATATTCATATCTACAACTTTAGCACTTATAGCGTCACTCCCTCCCAGTAGTGTCGTAAATACTTTATTTATTACCTTGAAGTTTTTTGTGGGGATTAAACGAGTTCCAGAATCGGAAATATCTACACCGGACAATAATTCTGAAACATCTGGAGCATCAATCGTAGCCTTTAGGGAATGTATAACTCCTTGTATCTTTCCAGCTTCAAAAATTATTCTTACAGTTATTCTTTCTTTCTGAATAAGTAATTTATCTGGCATTAAATACCAATGTTCGTCTTGCTTATAGAATAAATCTTGTTCAGCAGAGTAAAATTCTTTATTGATATCGGGATAAAATGGTTCTTTGCTTTCTCTTTTATAATATATTTTATAGATCCCCTCTAAATTATAATCTAATTTAACATATGCGTTTTCTATATCTCCTATATATTCTACATTAAATTCATAAACCATTCCTGCATAATTAATATCACGATAGAATAACTCATCATCATTATTGTAGAATTTTTGATTATCAGGGGTATAAAATAGTTGGTCTTCATTAGCAAATATACTACCGTCAAATTTATATCCATCAGTTATTATACCCGGATAATCATTCTCTTTATAATCATATTCTTGTAATATGTTATCATATTCAATATCCCCATTATAAAAAGTGATAATAGCCGGATTTACGCTTTCATTTCCAGCAGTATCTACCGCCACAACAAATAATGTTAATTGTTCTTTAGGAAGTGTAGCTGTTGTAAATGGTGGGGAATCCCATAAGCTTTGAGTATGAGCTTTAACTGCATGCTCTTTCCATGGGTTATTTCCATAGTTATAATATATTCTAAAGCCCGCAAAATCTAAAGGTTTGTTATCGTAGTTCCAAGTTATATTATATCCTTGTCTATCCAGATTTTCGACATCAGGAGGAGGATTTCCGGTTCCCTCTACTAAAACACTAAATTGCGTCCAATCTGAAGCTACTCCTTTCTTGCTTATATATCTTACCTTTATTGTAGCTTTAACTCCATTTTCTACTTTAGAAATAGAAATGTCATCCAGCCCAGTATAAGGGAAAACATCCCGATATACAATTTCATTCCCCTCATTTTGGGTATAAACTTGGATACCATCAATTGCGACAGTTTCTTCTGGTTTCACTCTTACCGTAAAAGCAACAGCGGCTTTATATCCTCCAGTAGAATCTGGTATCAATGCTCGTTCATCTGCAATAATATTTTCTACGATTGGAGATAATGGGGCTTTATCTATCCAGCTAGGAATATCTGACATTTCAGGGTCATAATCAGGAATATCAGCTTCTGTTTCATCATGTATTTCAGGGGCTTCAGGAACTAAGGTTATTGTTGCTGTTAAGTCATCCCCGGGAGTTATTTCCTGAACAATAGCATTTATATGTGTTCTATCTGTCTCTCCAATATAAACCATTTCTCCACCTTCGGGGGCGATAGATTCGGGTATTGGATTAGTTAAAACAATATAATCACTTGGCTCTTCATTAGATTCGATAGCAAATGTTTGCAATGTTCCAAATGAAGACCGAATAATCATTGCATATGTAGAAGAATTAGGTAAATAAAATTTATCATCTAATGTTATTGCCGCAACTCTATTATTATCATCTATATCTATGTTTTTTATTCTAGCTGAACCTACACCTACTTTTATTACATCATTAGATAAATAGACTAAATCTCCTAAATTAACGGCTAAATTTTCTATATCTTGAGAAACGGTATATGTTTCTGGGCGCAAAACATATTGGCTTAGCATATATTTACCATATTTCCAAGCCCTAGTCCTATCTGTACAACCATATGAATCAAGAGATTCAAACTCTGTTGCGTTGTCTTTATTGTAACCTGTATTATAAACGATTACTTCTTGTTCTGTCCAATCTCTATCAGGGTCAATATATTTTACTTTGAATCCATGAATATCTTTTTCAAATGATTTGCTAAATGAAAAGCCAAAGGAATTTCGTGGTGATATAGCTGCAACAGGTTGTTTTCCTGCTTTATCTAAAATAGTACAATATTTACCATTAATATTAGAAAAAAATGCTTTCCCGGCAGAACACATACTTTGAATACAATCTAATCTAGTAAAATCTCCGTCAATCGCAACATCGACTAACCAATTAGGATATGTTTTTTCCCAATCTATTAATGATTGTATATCTATTTGTTCATCTTTTAATGGGGAAACGCAAGCCGTTCCTGTTAAAATGTCATAAACATGCCAAGCTGGATGTCTATTTAATTTCCATTGTGGGGGCTGATTAATATCCGTAAAAACTTTTTCATATGATTCACATAAAGCAGATACATTATCTAGCGTTCCATTTAATTGGTCTGTCGCTTTTACGCGAATAGCCATTAGACATAAACCTTTAGCCCTTACAGGTTCTTTATATTCAATATTTCTAAAGGTAGTTAAATAACCATGACAAGCGGCATTGGTGCCATCATCGCCATATAAACCATAATATTGGTGTAGATATACTTCATATTGACCTTTTTCTGGTAGCTTTATTCTAAAACTTCTTGTAAAAGGTTTTGTTGTATGTGTAATTAATGTCCATGGTTTATGCAACCAAATCCAATCTTCATCGCCTACTTTTCTATATCCTATATTAATATAGGCGCCATTAAACAATCCCGAACCGTCAGTCGGCTTTTTAGCCCAAATTCCTAAAGGGAATTGGATATCAAAACTTATTTCATCTACATCAGAAAGAGAAGTTGTAATAACGGGAGTATCTCGTTTTAATAAAATATTATAATTAGACGTTCTGGCAGTATTGGTATAGAGTGTTATAGGCTTATCATCTTCCCAGCCCTCTCTTATTTCCATTTCAACTTCAGTATAATTACTAATTGGATTGGTTCCGATTTTTATATCAGATAACTTTAATGGACCATATCCAAAACAAAAAAGAGAACGTAGATAAGTATCGTTACCTATAATTTCTGTATAATCAGGAGCAACTTTATAAGGAGAAAATCTTGTTTTTCCATATATACGAGGTAATGGACTATATGGAGACATCTGGTTTGATGAATTGCTTAAAGAGCGCATGCTTTCGCCCCAAGAAGCAGAATTGGTCTTAGGAGATGGTGGCTTAATTAAGGCACTCATAGCTAATGAAGCGACACCACCAACGGCAGCCCAAATGGCTGAAGTAGTACCAACCGCGATCCCTGCCTGCAAGGCGCTCATGCCAGCAACGCCTGCGCCTGCGGCAGCTGAACCACCTATACCAGCCAAAAGCGCACCCGCGGCAAATCCAACTACAAAAGCAAGTGCGACCATTGCAACAATGGTCAGAATTTGCTTTCCTCCTCCGCCACCCCCACCGGAAATCTCAGCAATTATTTTTATTTTTTCATTTTCTTTTAAATAGGTTTCAGGCCAAATATCTCTATTTATTTCTTCAACAATTTCTAAGTCATCATCTAAACGAAATATTTTTATGCCTTTTTTTAATGAAATAGCAATATCTAATCCCTCTACAGTTTCTTGTAGATTAATTCCCGGCTTTATTGTAATAATATCACATTTTCGATTGAAAGGGTTTTTAACTAATCTAACTTCTGCCATCTCAAAACCTTATAAATTCTACCCTGCCATTTAGGATATATATCTTCTATCACACAATCACGTCCATTAAAAGAATGAATTATTTTATTGTTCCCTACATATAAAGCGATATGTGTAACAAAACCACAAACTTTGAATAACACAAAATCAAATTCTTTAGCGTCACTTAATGGGATTTCTTGCCAATGTTCTTTTGATTTTTCTTTAATATAATTACTTACATCTTCATTTAAAATATTTTGTTTTTCGTGTGTACTTTCTCTTTTTATCCCAATATGTGTATATTCAGGAATATCTATATTAAATTCATTTTTATAAACAACCACACATAGACCATAACAATCTACCCCACTTATATCTCGTCCTAATGGTTTATATGGTATTCCAATATATTTATTCGTCCAACTCATTAGAACATCGCGGGGAAAATGCTGGCATCCATTTTATTTTTAGGAAATGGCTCATCCATAAATCTATCTACAATTAAATCTCCCTCAATTGTTAAAGCATCGCCAGTGACATTGGTTAACTTCATTTCCCAAGGTCCGGCCTCTGTCGTCTCTAAATCAGATGACATAACAACTTCTAACTTAGCTTTCATTGGATAACGGATAGAGCGGATTGTTTCAACAATTATTCTATCGACGTTAGCAATAGTTAATTTTATTGTTCCGCTTACTTCATTTCCTTCTGGGGGAAGATTTATCTCAAAGGGATATGCAATAAATTCATTTCCCTTGTGCATTATTTTTCTTGGTTCACCATTTTCTGTCTCATTTGCATTATAGACGTATAGGTTTTCTCTCCCCTCACGCTCATCAGGAATAATAGTTAAGAGGATATAAAAAGCCTTATCTGTTTGCTGGGCAAAGATGGCGTTTAATGTTTCTTGTGATAAGTTTCTCATTTGACAAAATTATATATTAAAAAAACAATTTTGTCAATATTAAGGAAGAATAGAAACATCTATTTTTAAAACAAAAAGAGTTCCTGCATTATTAAAAGGAGATATTTTGGGCTTTTCTTTAGGGTCAGTAAAACGGAAATAAGTCGGTGTTCGTTTGATTGGATGTACCCATTCAAAAGGTAACGCTCCACCATTTAATGTTTCATCATACCATTCTTCAAAAATATCTATTTGTGGAATAGTTAAAACAAACTGCATAGTTATTGGTCTAGGAGCGGCTAAAGAACGTCGTCTTACTTTAGCTGGGCCAGTTTCCATTTCACTTACAATTACATCCGAGCGGCTTAAAGTTTGTTCATATCCATCAGTCATTGGACGGTCTGGCAAAGATGCTGGCCATGTTATATTAATTGTCATTTTATCCTCTGTTTATTGCAGGTCTTCTAATGCTGAAATTATTTTTTAAGCTCTTGTCAAAAGCTCCCTCAGTAAATCCTTGAGAAACAGTTTGTTTAATAAATACTTTTATTTGTTCTTGTCCGTTAGAATCTCTACCGCGTCTAGTTTGTACTGGCGGAGCATCTGTTCCTCTCATATCTATAATCTGGACATTAGTTCCTCCAAACATTCCAGAATCCCCTCCCCCGACACTTCCTCCTTTTGCAAATCTTGGCGCCGAATTAATAGCATCTAGCATTGGTCTATATTGTGCAGCGGAACGGGCGTTTACAACATATTCACCATTAGACAATCTAGCAAGTATTGAATCACTCGTTCCTGAACCTTTACCTTTTACAGTTCCGCCAGTAGCAAGAGCAGGTAATGAGCTGGAAGTTATTGCTCCGGGATTTAAACTGCTTTGTAAAGCTCCTACATCAAATGATGTATCTCCTACACCTGTAGCAGCTGCGCTTGGTCCTTGAATCGCCGCCCACATAGCTTTTGCTAATGGAATAGTAAATGCCATTTGGGTGCATATACGAATTAAATCTTCAATAAAGGCTGTAGCAAAATTTCTAAATGAAAATTCACCATTTGTTGCAAAGTTAACTATTTCATCTTCTAGATTTCCTAAACTAGATACCATTAAATTTTGAGCTTGCTCTGATTTTAATACTGAATTTATAAATCCTGTTATTGAACCTTCATTATTAATCCAAGCCATATGAAGAGTATTGCTTTCCGAGATTAACTGCCCCATAGGCCCTGTTGTTGATTCCAACGCCAAAGCTAGTTTAGCTATCTCAGAAGCTTGTTGCTGAAATAGAGGATTTAAAGTCTGTACATTACCGGTTATATCGACAAGAACTTCATCATATTTAAATCCAGCAGAAGCCAACGCATCCCAAACAGCCTTTTGGTCCGTTGTCATATAAAATTCTTCGCTTTCTCTTTTTAAGCGTTGAATTGTATTAGCCAGTTTATCTAATCTTTTTTGAAGTTTTTTATCTGGGGTATCATCTTCAGCAGGTTTAATAGAATAATCTGGTGCATTTTTAGATGCATCTTCTAGTTGTTTACGTTGTTGTTCTAATTCGCTCTGAGCTTTTGTTATCTCTGATATTTTATTATCTACCGCTGCCGCTTCTAAATCATCGATTAATTCATCCAGACCTAAAGTGGGGCTTGGCCCCATAATCCTATCTAGAAAACGAACTATAGGTCCCCCAGTAACGACATCAACAAACCCCTTTGCTTTATCCCATGCAGAGCCAATAGCATTAGATACACCATCCCACGAAGCTTTTAAGAGGTCAGTATATCCTACTGTTTTTTGCCCCGTCTCAAGCATTTCAATTTCAACATTTAAAGAATCTATTTTGGCTTGCGTTAGTTTAACTTGCGATTCTAATGATTGTTTTGTTTGGTCATCTAGATTTTCTAATATTTGACCATTTCTTTCTATCAGGGAATTTGCTCGTCCTAGCTCACGATTAGAACTTGTAATACTCTCTCTTAAGTAAAGATATGCAGTAGATGCGGCGACAATAGCCGCCGCTATAGGATTCTTTACCGCCGCCTTAAGCGAAGCAATAGAAAAAGCATTCAAAGATTTTGTAGCTAAATTTGCTTTTATTGATAACGCAGTAAAAGCCGTAGCACCAGCTAAAATACTTGTTATTAAGGGTTGAATGTTTGCCCCTAAGTCGATAATTATTTTAGCTAATATTGAAGATGCTCCAGTGGCATCATTCATGCCTCCAACCCAAGCTGTCATTTCATTATTAAACATTGTTATTGCTTGAGCTATTGTTGGCGTAGTTCTGGCAAATTCGGCTTCTAATTTAGGTAATTGAGACATAATTGCGTTGAAAAATTCTTGAGAAGAAACTTTTCCATCTACAACTCTTTTTCTTAATGCGGCGACACTACCATTTAGTCCATCAATTCCCTCAGCAGCAGCCTTGGCAATACGAATACCTCCCTCCAGAATAGAGTTAAATTCTTCAGCACGAACGATGTCAGTACCCATTGCTTGAGAAAGCTGTAATAAAACACCCCTTTGGGTGAAAGCAGAAGCACCAGAAATTTGTAAGGCTTTACCTACTCCCTCTGTAAATCTTAATAAATCTTCAGTGGAAGCACCTAAATTTTGTTGTGCCTGCGTTAGTCTTGTATATAATTGTGCTGTGGCTGATATATCAACTCTTGAACGTTGGGCTATAGAGAATAATTCATTCTGTACAGAAACATAATCAGCAGTATCTCCAGACAATGCCCTAATCTTGTTTCCTACTTCAGTATAAGCATCCGAAGCCCTTATTATTTTTTGTACACTAAAAACAGAAAGAGCTGCGGTTGCCCATTTTTGTAATGTCTTAAAATAACCCGGAGTTTTAGAAACTGATTGATTTAACTTATCTATACCATTTGCCGCTTGTCTGGCATTTTTTTCTATTCCGCTAATTCCTTCTGAAAAGGATTTGCTGAAATTAGAGCTTTTATTTATAGATTTTATTTTAGCGTCTAATTGGTTTAGTTGCGCAGTGAGTGCTTGAACAGATGATATAGCTACTTTATTGTTAAATTCAATTTCTATATTATATTTTGACATTACTAGATTTTACTTTCTTGTCTAAATCACTGTTTATTTTTTCACAATAAAAATTGTCAACTTTTTTTATTATTTCACTTATTGTGCTTATTTGTTCCTTAACATTATATGCTTCACAATATCGATATATGCTGCTCCAAGGAATAGGACCAATACCTGACATAGATTGCGGCCTATCAGTAGATAAATCTAAAAAACAACGCCAGTAAAAACCATAATCAGGATTTAGAACTGGCGCATTTTTTATTGGTTCAGGAATATCATCACCTTCTTCCTGTGCTGCGTTTAAAATAGCTTCCAGATTTTTTCCGTACTTTAAGCTAAAACGCAACACATCAGTTAGTTTTTTACGACATCATCAATAGCTTTTTCACGATAATTGGTAAAGTCAGAAGAAAAGGCAACAATGGCATCCAAAAAGTGCGGCAGGTCTTTAAATATTTTTAGAACATTTTCTTTAGAATAAGGAATTTCTTTCCCATTTTCATCCCTTACATTTTCCCAGCCAGTTACAACACATTCAGCATACAAATCAAGCATCTTTTCTTTTAATTCTTCAGGTTTAGATTCTACACCTTTTCTTTTAGTGGCTCTTTCAATATATTCTGCCTGCATTTTAGCCATTTTGGGATTCCCCGTTAAATTTGAAGTAGCAATATAAACTGTTGCATCTCCAAACTTCACAGGAAGACCTTTTTGTTCTTTTTCTGTATTTGTTTTGTATAATTCATAAATATTCATATCTTTTTCCTTTAGGGGTGGGCGGAATCACCCCTAAATTCCGCCCAAAGTTATAAGATTATATTGGGGATTAGTTAATATAGTCGAATCTTGTTATTCCAAGAGTATATCCTAGATTCGGGTCTCTAATTGCTTGATAATCAAGAGACAGCATTACATCCTCATTTTTTCCGCTTACATCAGGATTACCTGAGCTATATTTTACACGGGGCATATCGAATATATATGCGTGTTTCTTATTATCTTTAACCATATAATTTAATGAAGTTTCTTCATTATTAATTAAATCTTGTAATAAATCTGCATTACTGAAATAAGTATTCATATTTCCAGTTACAGCAAATTCTCCGAGACCGATAGATTCTGTACCATAAATACCAACAGCATTTCTTCTACGACAGTTGTTATTTATTTCTACCGTTAATTCACTGACATAGTTTGCTCCTTGAATCTTAGAGCCACCACGAGCTATTCTTGCAACATTACTTGATGTGTTCATGACAGGATACTGAGGAGCTGTAATATCTGTAGCACCGCTTTCTCTTGTCTGTACAATTTTAGCTGTAGCGCCTAAGAATGATGTTGACATATCAATGATAGAAGCAGCGTTTAATGTCATACTCAAAGTATCAGGTATCATTCCTGAAAAATATTGATAATCAATAGGCTTATGGTCTAAGAACACTTGCTCCAAAGTATAAGACAAAATAGGGTCTGTCCGTGTTGGGTCAATATTCTTCTCCGCATTCTTTAAGAAATCTCCCATATAGATAATGATTTCTTTTCCTGCGCCATCATCAGTAGCGAATCCTTTGGGAACATTGGATAGAGTAATATGATGTTCATCAACTACATCTAATATACGAACAGCATCATTATTTTCTAATGTTGAAAACTGATTAGCGGAAGAAGAATTGTCACCCAATTTAATCCACATCCCTGCTTCTAATCCTAAAGATGTGAAATCTAATGTCGTAGAAACTAACCTGTTTTCTGCGCCGACATCTATTTGAATATCTCCAGAATCGGCCTTAATCCCAACTCTCTTTACAGAAGATTCTTTTATCCCCTCAATAGAAGAAACATCAATGCTCACAGTTAAAACTTCAGCAGCAGATTCTGTTACAGAAACAAGCAAATTATTTCCTTCGGCATCATAAGCATCGCTAAATAAAATATAATCACCAGCTTTAAATATATTTTTTTCAGAATTGAAAGTAATTTGGCTTCCCTCTACACTGGCGATATCACCTTTCGATGATGTCGGCTGTTCTTTCCAATATTTCTGAAAAGCTCCCTCAAAAATATTGTCAAAAGCGCCATAGGAAAGTTCCATATTAACATCCCCACCCGGCTCAGAACCAACGGAAATTATGTCTGCAACTTGTCTATCTGGTCTAATTTCATCTGATTCTACAGTCGTTGGATTAATACCAAAACCCGGAGCACCAGTATTTCTCACTTCAAGAAATGCTGGATTAGCAGGAATAACTCCATTTTCAATCTCTTCAACAATTCTTAAGGCTGTTCTATTTGTATCACTCATTTTAAAATCCTAAGATAAATTATTTATTGAATACTAACACATTTTGTCTATTTTGTCAATTACTTAAATTCTGAGAAAGATATGTTAAATTGGACATTTTGCTGATACCAAGCCTTTTCAAAATTAACAAATGTTGGGCTACCCTTTATAATATTTACATCTCCAACTTCTGCACCATCAAAAATATCCAAAATAGCTTGAACAAGCTCATCTGATATTTGTGTTTTTTGATTAGATGGAATAAATACTTGAAAAATCAAATATCCATATCTATTAAACATTCTATTTCCGGGACTGCCTAACGTTTGTTGCCCTCCTACAGCTAAACGTATAGACCCTCTTACCCAAGGTATGTTTTTTTTTACAGTTTCTGTTGTTTCATTATCCCAATATATTGGTGTTCTATTATTCCATCTGTCTTCAAAATGCTTTTTTATTTGATTTTTGGCTTCTAAAATTGTTGTCAATCCCACCCTCCTGTTTTATCCATTCCTCTACTTATTCCAATTTGAACAAATGCTCTTGGGGCTTGAGAACTATGTCCTTCATTAAGCAATTCTATATATTCTACATTATTTGTTAAATATAAATTACCTTTATTCAGTTCATATCCATTAAGCTCATCCATTGTTTTTTTATATTCAACATCCGAAACATCCTGTTTAGAGCCAATAATTTTTTCATTTGGTTTACCAATTGTAGGAATCCAGTTTGACATAGCATGACCTGTATCAACTGGTGTCAAATCTTTTATCTCTACAGTTACGTTTTTAGTTAATTCAATCGATTCATCTTTAACGATATTTAATAACTCATCTGAGATTAATTTACCAATTTTTTTCATTATATTTCTACTGTTAATTCAGATGCAACTTTTATTCCGGCAAACCAATAATTTGATATTTTAGTTATTCTATATTGGTTTTTCTCTGTATCTTCAATTATATCTGACAATTCAGGCATATTGTCTTGAATTTTTGATACATCAATTATTATCGTATCTTTACTATCAGAATTTAAGGGGATTTGATAACGATTTGTATAATCAATAAAACAACCATTTACTTCTATTTTTAACTCTCCCGTCGGATTTTCCTCCGTAGGATTCGTAAATTTAATAAGAGTAAATGGTTGTCCTAATTCTTCAATAACACCGGGGACGTCAACATCCCTCAGTTCCATTCCAGTTTCTACGTCTGCCATTTCCTATATCACTTATTGGCTTAGGGAACACATCAGGAACTCTATCAATATCTAGATTAGCGGCCTTAATTCCCGATATTGTTACTCCTGTAACAACTGGCCTTAACGACATTGCCTTACTTCCCGAGCCGGAACCTCCTTCATCGACTATATCCCCTCTGCCATCGTTAGCCCACAGAGTATATTGTTTGGCCAAATCCATATAGTGTTCATAAATTTGTTGATTTTCAACAGAAATACCACGAACATTAACTTTTTTCTTAAGCGCATACTGAGCTGCAAGAGCTTGGCAAGCTGCCGCGGCTGCACTATATAGATTGCCCTCTAGTTCCAGAAAATCCTCTAATTGGTCATCTGTAAAAATTTGATTATCAGGGTCAACATCGTTAATTAATGTTCGTAAGGTATCAATATTCATTATCTACGTCTTCTACGAGGAGAGTCGTTATAACCTATATTTTCATCTGTTGTATCATTTTCTTTGGGCGTCTTTTCGCCAATATTCACATCAACATTTACATTCACTTCGGCTGTCTCAATATAAACATCCGCTTTGACATCCGCAGTTACGCCAACATCCGTATTTACTTTTCCATCGCTCCCGATGGCTTTTTTATCTATGTCTTCTTTAAGAGAGCCTATCTTCCAATTTTCTTCATCAAATTCATAACCAGAAGAATTAATCACCTCTGATATTTCTCTACCCGGAACACCATATGATAAATATCTGACATTAATAAATTTCTTAAATTCATAAAAATCTAACCCAAGAGCTTTATAATCAAACTCATCTCCGGGAAAAAATTTTATTTTGCCAATAGAAAATGTTTTTGCAGCAACAACTGTATTTTTCATCTATCCCTCATAAAAATATGGGCGGGGGTTAACCCGCCCTTTTCTTAAGCCTGATTTGTTAATTGCAATACCAGCTCTGGACGAGTATTAATCATTAGCGGATTTGTTTCTGCTGTGATTTTTAACCAACGAGCTTCAGGGTCGGAATATTCCGAAGCATATTTCAGCAATCCCGGAGTATTAACATAATTTAAATCAGTTTTAGGCGCATATTTCTCTTGGAACATTCCCGGAACATCAGTTGGGAATAAATATGCTTTGCCGTCTTCGATTAATTCTACCGTTGTTCCATTTTCAAGCTTAACAGAACCAGCATACTCACGGAATGAAATTCCTTTAAAGTAGAAACCGTTTCTTAAATCTTCACGATTTGGATTGGCGATTCCAACTTGGTTTCCATAAGCTTCCTTGATGTCTGGATTTTCAGTCAATTTGTCAAAGAATGTTGGAGAACACAGACAAACAAAATTAGATACAATTCCTCCAGTTTGGTTAGCCTGTTCAATTGCTCTTTTAAATCCAACCAACTGAGAAGCTACGCCAGTTGCCTGAGACAAGTCAATATTCTTTTGATATTCTGCCTGCGTTAAACCTAAAGCATCATAAGAATTAAATAAGGTCTTACCATCACCGTCTTTGGTTTCGCCCTTAACTGCGCTTAAGCGGAAATATTCATGAGTTAAATCAAAATTTCTACTAATTTTAGAAAGTCTTTTTTCTCTAACATTAGATACTCTATCAAAATCTTGAGTTCCCGGTGCACGTCTTCCCTCAACATCCTCTGGATAGATATAATCCTCAACTTCAATATGAGGAATAATCAGAGGAATCTGTTTTGCTACATCGTGTTTTAATCTTTTAGCCGGGGAACGTCTAGCATGAGTTCCATATACACCGATTGTTGAATCTTCAATATCTAAGATAACAGTTGAAGTTGTAACACTTTCACCCTCAAATAAATTCATAGAGGTAATAAGATTTGGTGCCAATGGAATATTATTAATCGGTCCTGTATAATCTACAATCTTTCCAGTACCAAATACCATATTTTCAGCCATTAATAAATTCTCCTAAATACTAGCTACATCGACACGGATTCCAGCAGCTTCCATTGCAGCTTTGATAGTTTTTTTCTTTTCACCATCATCCGTTTGATAGTTAAGCCCATTTTCAAGTACACTTGCTGGGCCATTTCTTAGAATAGCACCATAGATGACTTTATCTTCTTGCTCATCAGTTAAATCAATATCTTCAGACAAGAAAACTCCATAAAAATTTTGTGTTCCATCTTCTTTAGAAACATCAATAGGAACAATTTTCCCCTCTGCATTCTGGGCCACAATATCACCTAAACTATATTTGTTACCCTTTAAGAGGGTCGCATTTTCGCGAGTATAGTTTTTATTTAGGTCAAATTGAACGACATCAGAAAATTTCTTCGGGAAATATTTAATATCTGCCATTATTCTTTTCCTTTGTATTTATTTTTTATAATTTGATTAACTTTTTCCACATCTGTTAACTCTACAGGTTCTGATGTCGGAAGACTTTTTTGGATTTGGAATCCTTTAAGTGCAGCAGAACCAGCTTGGAATATTTTATTAAAGGATGATTTTTCTTCATCATTTAACTTAGAATAAACTTTATAAACAGAAAGAGCTTCCGCATCATCAATAGAATAGTCAGCGAGCATTTCTTTAGCTTTCTGTATATTCTCACTCTCTAAACGCTTATCTATTTCTTCCTGCAACTTTCTATCGGCATCGGCTTTATCTTGAGCTAACTTTTGAATTAATGCAAAAGATACATCTCCAACTTTAATCTTAGAGATTTTCTCGCCATTATATTCAATAACCTCATCTTCTTCTAAGCGTTTCTTAATTTCTTCTAGTGGGTCTTCAGATTTAAGAAGAGATTCTTTATCATTATTTTCTAATGACATAAAATATTCCGCCCCCTTATTATCTAAATTAGAAATCAAATCATATTTTTTATTTAATTCCGATAAATCTTCTTTTATTTTATCTATTTCACTAGACTTCGCTTCTAGAGCTTCAGTAATTCTTTTTTTCAGCTCTTCGGAAAAATCGGCGATACAACTAGCAATGTTTTCTTCAACATTTTCATTGCCATCTTTAAGTATTTGGCGAAGTGTATCGCTTAGAACTCCTGTTAGTTCCCAAATTCCATTCTGCACTTCACTAGCGGATAAAGCCGCCAAAAATGCAGATTTATCAAAACTTTCCGCATTAGTTTTAAGATTTTCCATGTCATCTCTCTTATATAGCAAAACATATGCGCCCGGATTAGCCCCCTTATCAACAAAGGAGACTTCATCAATCGTCATATTTTTTAGCTTGTTTCTTTTAATATTATTCTGGGTCATCTATTTTTTCTCTTACACCACGACCACCTATAGAGAGCATGGGATAATCTCCTTTTTTAATCATATCCCATACTTCTTCATCATAAATCTTAAAGCCAATAAACCATCCAGTTTTTCCTAAATCTATACCAAGTAAATCTTGTTTTGTTTTAGAAAAAACTATACTCTCCACAATTTCACCGATGCCGCGCTTTCTAACATGCATTTCGCCTGCTCTACGGGAATTAAGAACATAATCATAGGCAGCTTTTTCCAGCTCCTCATCAGGAATAACATCTCCTTGACTATCAGTAACAAGTTCCCCATTTACTGAATTTACAGAAGCCCAAGCAAAGACCAGATGTTCGTCTTCATTGACTTTATGAATATCACAATTTATTTTAAAATTATTATTTTCCATAGGGGCATATTAGCATAAAAAAATTTTTTTGTCAATATTTTTATTTTTTGTCAATTTTTATAATCATATAGTAAATAACACCTACAGTTTACTATGTTTCCTGCTGTGCCGTTTTCATCCCTTGGATAACGCATAGGACCAAGGGGAGTTTGGAAATAATCCCAAATATCAACACCATTGTTATTAATCAGAGGAATTGCTATATGGTTGGCTCTGACTCTTTCATCCCTTTGAGTTACCCAAAATTTTTTAAGCCCATTTAACTCGACAGCTCCTTCCATTCCCGCCTGAATTATACTCTCATATTCCCCCGCAGAGGCATACTTCAACGTTTCTGTCTCAGCTATCAAGTTTGCTCGATATTCTATGCTTCTTTGGCGATAAGAATTAACAAGATTATTTATTTTATTTCTGGATAAAATAGCTCCCGCAGCGATAGAAGATATAATTTCATTATCTTTTGATTTTTCTCTATTTTCATACTTAAGTGATTGTAAACTTCCCGAAATAAGAGCTTTCTTATAATTGTTAACAGCATTTTCTTGTTGTCTATTTAACCCTATTGAATGCTTAAACTCATATAATATTTCTTCATTATTTCTCTTTTCGTTTATTGCTCTTTCTATTGCTTGCTTTACAGCCAAAACAGTATCATTAACTATATCTTTCGTTGTTTTTACACGAAATCTCTTATATGTATCAAATGTTGTATCATAAAATATATCAAAACGATATTTAGATAAAAATGAACCTTTAGGTAGAACATTAATAATATTGTTTCCAGCCTCTTGAAAAACAACATCAAGAATGGGCATAAAGTCAGTTTTATTCATTTCTTTATCCATATCATTTAATCGTTTATATAATACAGACAATAATGAATTTATATCTAACCTTTCTAAATCTTCAATTTTAGTTTGACGAGCAAAGTCCTTAAAAAATTTAAGGACTTTTTCCCTAACCATATTTTTATGTTTATCAGCAATAGAAATTACTGTTGGCATTATTCTTCTTCTTGAGTGTTGTCTTCTTCAGGAATATCTTGATAATTCGTTCCATATTCTCTATCAGCGTATCCTTGAGGAATTTGTCCTGTATAATTAGGGTCAAGTAAGGGAAGGCCTCCCTTTTCTCTAATCTTATTTTCTAACACATCATCAGGGAACAATCTCATTCCAGCCTGAGCCAACTTCATTATAGATGATGATAGTTCATCAAATGATAATGGGCTTAAATCACCGGGATGGATATACGGCATATAGCTTTCATTCATTCCATTTAGTGAAATTAGATTAGGTATTAACTTTCTGTTAAATTCTTGTGAGATAACTTCCGTCCATGCTTGTAATGCTGCTAAGAATAATGACTGTTGGCTCTCAGCTAAAGAAAAGCTCCCTCTTTCATTTCCTCCAAGCATAATAAAGCTTGCAATAATAGAGCGAGCTATATCTTGTTGATATCTTGTAATTATTTTGTCGGTATCCATAGCGCGTGTACCACGATTCGACAGTAAATCTATTGATACAAGTCTATTAGATGTTGGTTTCCCTTCGGCATCTTTATAAGTATCTGACGGGATAATAACCCCAGCTTGCTGATTGGCTCTTAAATCACGAGCAACTTGTTTATATCCTTGTAAGGTTAAAATTGCATCTTTATCTCCAGCATTCGCTTTTTTCAAGACATCTCCCGGGATAGAAACAACAGGCACCCCATTTAATTCTCTTTCAACGCCTATAGATTCAAAATCTTGTACTCTTTTTAAATAATACCAAGCTCTATATGCTCCTCTTAATATTGATTTTCCTTCTGGGTTGCCCATAGAGCTTTGATTCTTGAAGTGTAACAATTTATTATAAGGTATAACAATTGTTTCTGCGCTGTTTGGCGCTTTTTGTTCAAATGCTAAAATATTTCCTTTATCATCTATATCCCATCTTTGTCTAGTAAACGGAGAAATATAAGATAATTTATCTACACCTATCTTACCATCTGGGAAAAGAGAATTTTCTTTTTCTCTTTTTTTCAAAACAATCTCAAAAATACTATACCCGAAAGGAAGCATCATCATACAATTTGACATAAACTCATCAAAAGATTCTTTCATATCAAAAAACAAACAATTTTCGATAAATTCTCTTTGTTCCTCGGCTTCTTCTATTCCTCGGCAGAAATCAGGTAAATCTATAATCCATTCGACACGCCGGAAAAGCATTTGAATGGTTAAAATTAGCGCGGAAACAGTGCTATCATTATCCATCATTTCTTTATAAACATATAAAGATTTATCTCCTCTTAATGCGGGGTCAAATTCTTCATTGTCTGGTAATCCCCCAACGACAGAAATACTATATGCTGAAAATTCTTCAAAAGGTTCTTTTTTATATCTTTCTTTAGCTTGACTTACTTCAGGTTCTCTTACATTTAAATTTTTCATTTTTATATCCACTATTAAATACTAACTGGCGCACATATATTTTCATCATTATCCAGATTCATAAGTTTAAGACCTTGGTGAAATGCGCGACTACACGCATCTACTTGGTCTTTAAATCTGCTCCCCGGAAATGTTGTTAACTCGTCAACAAATTCTTTATTCCAAGGCCCTTTCACTATAAACATCTTCCCTATTGATGCTTGTGTTGCCATTGCATCCGCTCTAAGAGTTTTACTTCCCGTTTCTACAGACGACTTTACAACATATCCAGCCAATTGTTCTGTTATAAATACTGCCTGACCTTTCCCTGCTTGTCCCGGATCTTGAGGAAAATCTTGGATGCACTCTATTCCGTCTTTTTCTGCTGTATTTCTCATAATTGTTACAACTCTTTTTTCGGCACCCCTAAATCTCAATACATCCATTATATAGAAATTTCCTCTGCTATCAAATCTTAACTTTGCTCCCGCAGTAAAAGGTGATTTAGAGGATGAACTACCAGCAAGGTCCCACCCTCTTACTTCTATTCCCTCGGGAACATTTTCAAAGTCTATATATTGTATATCAGATGTTTTAAATAAGGCTCCCTCCCTAGGAACTGGACGTTGCTGCAACTGCCCCGCTGTAGCATAACTTCCCAATGTTTGAACTAATTTAGCTACGGCCTTTTCAGGGAAAAGTTCAGGGCACATTAAATCTCCCTCTTTTTCTCTTTTATCCCAAAGATATAAACTTCCATCTTTCGCTTTGTGTCCGCCCGGATGAACCACAGTATAACACTTACGTTCTGGCTCAAACATCATTGGTATCATAACATGTTCATAACCAAGGTCATTAGATAAAATTTCACCGCTTACATCTCGTTCACTTACTCTCTGCATAATGACAACGGTTGCTGAATTTTCTAAACTATTTACACGGGTTGGCAGGGTTTCTCTAAACCATAATAAGGCTCTATTTAAGTCTGCGTCTGAATTGGCTTGTTTTACAGAGTGAGGGTCATCAATTACTACAACATCTGCGCGAAGTCCAGTACCAGTACCATCTGTAGAAGTTGCCTCACTAAATCCATTTTTGTTATTTGAAAATTTTCTTTTATTATTGGTATCTTTGACTAAAGAAAATCTATCTCCCCAAATAGATTTATATTCTGGACTTTGAATAAGTTTTCTGAATTTTACATTATCTCTTTCTGATAGAGATTGAGCATAAGAGAAACCAAGAAACTGCTTATATGGCATATTTTTGGGTCCCCAAATCCAACTAGGGAAAAACACTCGCGTCAAAAGACTATTATGGACAGCTATATCATTTGCTGTAAAGCTATGGTCTTCATCAACAGTCAAACAGCGACATTTTTTTAGACCAGTTTCTTTTATGCTTATTATCTTATCAGCAAGCCATATACTATCAAAAGATTGTCTTTGAATATTGTCTATATAGTTCTCTACGCATGAGGAACGAACTACACATGCTAGGTCGTTTAGTGTTAAGTCTTTAGCCTGTACCCATCCCCTTGTTGTTAAAACCGGATGATCAAAGGCAAGCGTTAACTCTCTACCATTATATGTATGAATGGTTAGAGTTGGTAGCTCACCTTGTACATGAACAGCATTAACCTTACGAAATCTCCCCATATGGGTAATTATTTCATCCCCAACCATAACTTCTTTAAGTGCTTTACGCCCATTTTTAGTTACAACTATTGATTCTTCATAAACAGGTTTCGAGCTTCCGGGCGGAACATTAATTAATAACTTATGTATCTCTCCATAAGCTATTGCTGACAAATGGTCGCAAATACAATCAATATGCCACCCCCTACAAAAATTTCTTGAGGGTTCCAAGATATGCCACATTAATTCGACATAATTAACCAAAGATGATTCGGCTATCATCTGTTGCAACTCAACTTTATATTTTTCTGGATTTGAGTTAATTAATCTGATTATATCTTGAACAACTTTTGACATAAACACACATTATCATAAAATGTATAAAATGTCAACAAAATAGACAAATGAAAAATCGCTGAAAATATTCAGCGATTTAGAAAACAAACAAATCTAACTCCTATCGAGTATATAAATATTAGCATAATTTTGTTAATAAAAGATTAATGGAATTATCTATTAAAAAAAATATATTGACAAAACATTTATAATATGATATTAATATATATGCTAGCGGAGCCAGAGAAAAAATTTTTATTCGTACGGCGACCATCTGGCTGTTTTTTTTGGTTTTCCTCCCCTACCTCCGGGGAGGTTTTTTTATTGTTAATAATGTCGCTATCTATTGAAAAATAAAAATAGTATGATATATCATCCTTATGATGGATGATATAAAAAAAATTAAAGAGAGAAAAGAACGGGAAGCCAGTACAATTAATAAAATAATAGCTCGGCGTAAATTCTTGGACTCTATCTATGTAGCCTGTCCATATTCATTTTCTCTAGTTAAAGGGAATGAATGTTTAAGGAAGTGCAAAAATTGCTGGATGAAAGTTAATTTTGATAGAACAAAAATAAAATCAAATTACACAAAAGATGAGTTTACTCTTGACAATTTAGAAATAGATGATACACTTGTACCAAGTTATGTATTTAATATAAATAAATTAGAGGTATCAAATGATAAATAATAATTTATTTGATATATGTGTTAAATTTAATCATATATTTAAAAATGAATCACATAAAAAAATGTTCATTAAGCGAATTATTGAAGGCATTCCTTTAAGTGAAATAGGCAATGAAATGAATACAACAAAACAAAATGTATCTAAAATAATACTTAATTATGTAAAACTTATTTCCTTAGAATGTTCATTAACACAAAAGAAATCGCTACAAAGAAGAATAGATGAATTAAGTAAAGGAAAATAATGAAATTTATTAAATTTGTGTTGTTTTTAGTTGGATTAGTGGGAATTATATCCCACTTTTATTTAAAAAAGCAAGAAATAAATATATTAGCAGATAATATATATTTTGAAGCAAGGAACTCTACTGTAGAAGACCAAATATCAGTTGCTTTAGTAACATTAAATAGAGCGGCATCAGCTAAATATCCTGCTAAAATTAAAGATGTAGTATTCTCAAAAGGACAATTTTCTTGGACAGTAGAATATTCTAAACCTAATCGGAATACAAAATCTTGGAAAAAATCATATGCTATTGCTGAAATGGTATATAAAAATTATGAATATTTCAAAAGAAATGATGTGTGCTTTCACTATGCTACATATATTAGCGATGAAAGTAGTCATTGGACAAGAAATATAAAAAAAAGAACAAAAATAGGGAAACATATTTATTTTTGTGATTAATTATTTGATAAACAAGGAATTAAAATGGCTAAAGAAATTTATCGTCAAGAAATTGAAAAATGCGGTAATAATGTAGTAAAAAGATTATATGACGTATTTACTGGTAAATTAATCAGAATAATTGTTAATGATAAGATTATATGTGACTGTAAAAAAAATGTACACTTTTCCTGTTGACAAATAAAAAATTAATGATATTAATGTATTTGTAATATTAATTTAACAGAAAGAGAAAATTATGAATACATTTGAAGTTATTGATGTTTTGAATAAAGGTGGAGTAATTGAAAAAGGAAAGACACAATATTCAATTTATCAAGGTATAATGATTGCAACAAAGGGAAACAAAACAATTATTAATCCTCAAGTTAAAGTTGGAGGATTTCTAGACAAAAAATTAAAAATTAAAACAAATTACAATAAAAAAATAACTAATCCTGAAAATTTGCCTGAAAATAAGATTAAACTTAAGGCTGGCGAGCTTTATTTAGCAGAAAACGGTCTAAAAATCTTTGTTACTAAGATTATTAAACAAAAAGCTTTTTGTTCGATTGAGGGATATCCGTTAACTTTTATTTATAGTATCTCTGGGAAAGCCAGCATAAGGCTTTTGCAAAAAAAAGGCCCCGGATATGATATCATCAAAAAAATTTTATAGCCATAGGATAAAAAATGAAAAAAATATCTTGTAAGGAATTTAGAGAAAATATGGCAATATTTCTTGATTTAGTACATATGTATAATGAAAGCATTATAATTACAAGAAATGGCAAAGATTATGTTAAAATAGTAAATTTGAAAGATGGTAAAGATGATAACACTTTGGATTGTGATGAATAACAAATATGAATTTATTTGCAAAGTAAATTCTTATATATATTTATCGCAAACAGATATCCAGAACTGTAAAGTATTCAAAGATTTCCATAAGGCTAATTCTTTTATACATAAGTATAATTTATCTGATGTATCTCCCAAAAGATTTAAGCTTGTAATGGATGATAAATAGATGTGGTTCTTAATGTTTTTTATTTTATTGGGTGTACCTAAATATATTCCAATATGGGCATTTGTTATAATGTTCACTTTATGTTCAATATGCCAAATATATGAATATAAGCTGAATTATAACATAAAAAAATTGAATTAGAAAATATGTACAACATCTATAAAAAAATCCCGAAATAATCGGGATTTTTTTTGTTGAATATAAAATAATTTACTTGCCATTGTTTTCTGAAAAGTTATTATTATATATAAGATGACAACAAATAAGATAATTTATTTGTTGTTTGCAAGATATAATCAGGAGGGCAAATGAATAGATACAAAAGAAAAAAAGATTCTCTTATCGTTATTCAAGGCAATAGATGTGCTTACTGTGGGAAATGGATGCCGATTGGAACATCCACATTAGACCATATTATTCCCAAATCAAAGAATGGAACAAATTCTTTGGATAATCTTGTTGTGTGTTGTCGTGACTGCAATCTAGAAAAAGATAATGACTACATTATTGATAGACTCGATTTAATTAAAACACATATTTGTTGGGATAAAATAAAAAAGAGTATAGAAAAAAGTGAACAAGAAAGAATTGACATAGCTAAAAAGGAGATGGAGAGAATATGCCGATTAGACCAGAGAATAAAAAACTCTACCCTAAAAACTGGAAAAGCATCAGAGGAAAAATATTATTACGCAGCAAAAACAAATGTGAATTTTGCGGAGTGGAAAACTATGCTATTGGCTATAGGGATGAAAATGAGAAATTTATTGAACTTGTTGAATTGGAGAAACAGAATGCTGCACTTTTTGATGGGAAAAAACTCATTAAAATAGTTTTGACAATTGCCCATTTAGACCATAATCCTCAAAACAATAAAGAAAGCAATTTAAAAGCATTATGTCAAAAATGTCATTTAAATTATGATTTAGAGCATCATAAAGAAACGAGAAAGAAGAATAAAAAACTTCCTTTGCTTGATTGATATTTATATGTATGATATACAGATGCACATTATAGGTTCCCAAATAGTTTTATTTTTCATAGCTTTATTTTGGGATGAACTAAAACAAGAAACAATTGGATATAATCAGCAACAAATTATTTTGGTCGTAACTTTACTTTGTCTATTTAGCTGGATAATAATATTTCTTTTTGTTTTTGGATTTATCTATGATATTATCATAAAAAGATATTTTACTAAATAAAATGTACGTTTTTTAGTTGACAATAAAAAATAAAGTGGTATTTTTTTATAGGAGGTTAAAATGATTAAAGCTGATGAAGTGGAATATGAGCCAACATTTTATGATTGGATGCATGGGGAATGGGTTCATCCAAAAGTGTTAAAAAGAAAATGGTACGTTAGGGTTGGTGGTTATTATGCTACGGGCAAAACGAAAAAAGCAGCTTATAAAAAGGCTAAGAAACTATACGATAAAAGATTTGTAGAAAGATGAGGTAAGATAATGAGTATAAATTATCCTGAAATGGATAAATCAACTTATGTTGGCAAAAGTAAAGCGAGAATAGTTGAATTGTTTGAGGTGGCGGATTAGTAATGATAATATTTTTATTTTATATTGTGACAGTAATATGTAGAATGTTTGATTTTAAATACAATCTAATGGGGAAGGATGATGAACTGAAATTTCTTTCAGAATATATTTTTCCCGCAATGTTGGAACTTTTATTTCTTGATATTTGGATTATCAATTTATTGAATAAGGATTTAAAAATATGAGTGAAGTATTAAAAGAGTTCTTAATAATGATGACATTCTACATTGCTGGACTTGTCTTTGTTAACTACAATGAGCCACTTAGCCAAACAACATGTTATGTTACAGGGTGGCTATCTTATGTATTTTATTCGATATTTTGGATGGTAACAAAAAAGAATGATAAAATTTAGAACATATAAATCAAACTTAGCCTTAGCTTTAAATGCTATTTTTGATATGGATAATACCTGTTTTTCTTATGGAAGCATTGATGGCGTATATCAAGAAAAAGATGATGTTTTGGAAATTTTAATGATAATAAATAATAAACCTCACAATGGAAATTTTAAGAAATTCATGAATTTTATTTCTAATTATTGTCGTCAAAGAAATAAAAAACTTGCATTTGTGGAAATATGGAATAACAGTTTAAGACATAAATTGTTAAATGAAGGATATACTTTATATCCTAATAATGGTTTAGTAAAGGATAACTTCAATGAGTGAAAGTCTAACGGATGATTGGAAAGCTGGAAAACTTAAATGGCATGCATCATATTATTGCATTAATCCCAAAAGTGAAGTTGTTGTTGCCACACTTTTAGGAGATGACATCTTATATTCAAAAGAGTTGGGAGGTACTTTAAATATTGGATATTGGGAAGTCCTTGCTCCTTGCGATTATGAAACATTAGTTCATCTCGAGACAAAAACAGAATGGCAAGCGGAGCGCATTAAAGAGCTTGAGCAAGACGTTAAGACGCTAACTAACAATTATAAATTGCTAGAGGATAAGCAAGCGTCCGACATCATACACGGCCAAGCCTTAGTTGATGAGTTCGGAGATTTTGAGGCTCTTTATGAGGAACTGCAACGGCTGAAAGAGGTTATAAGAACGGCCAGAGATACCGCTTATTCATCGATGCAAGATTGCCCGAGATGTGGCTTTATTGATAATCTGTTAACCAAAGCGCTGAATGAAAGTGAGAAAAATGGTTCATGCTAGATTACATTTAATTGTTGTGGTTTTGGAGCAAGAGGAAATCTAGCTCAAAAATGCGCCCAAAATTGTATTGTTGTCGGTAATATTCAAGAAAATACAGAATTATTGGAGTAAACTAATGTCAAGGAAATACGGATTAACTAAACATGAACAGGATTTATTAACTAAAGCATTAAAATATCAAGAAAAAGCTGAAGCTATCCATAGAAAATTTGCTGACAGTTTAGAAAATAGATTCTATAATTCTCAAACAATTAGTGAATTTGAAGAATATGATTTATGGACACTTAACTTAAGCGGAGATAGTTCTTTTGATGAAGAACAAGTACAAAAATTTTGGAATATAGTAAAACAAGAATGTAAAGATGACAAATAATAAAGAACTCCAAAAGCTTTATGGCTCTCCCCTATGTCCGGTATGTTTTGGGCAGAGCTTTGTTTGCGAAAATTGCCTGTATAAAGAACAAGGGGAATATAATTTCAAAAGATATATGGACAAAATAACAACTGAATTTGCAGAAAAAATTATTAATAGCTGTAATGAAGTGCGTGAAAGAGCATTAAAGGAGATTAAGAGATGATAAAATTTAAATATTTTGGCATGGGAATAGCGATGGGAATAGTGTTAGCTCTCTATATTCTATCAAACCATCAGTCGTTTAATTGGTTGGGGAAACAATTTATTTGCATAGAGGAGCAAGACTAATGTCATATTTAGAAGAACTTTTGCCTGAGTTCAGAAAAGGGGCTAAGATTAGAAGCTCTATGTGGAGTAAAAAAGCTTTTATCCATTTGAAAGATGGTAAAATCTTAGATGAAAGCGGATTACCTTATACAATACCAGCTATTGCTTTTCATATAAATGACTGGGAACTCTACCAAGAGCCTATAGATTGGGACTACATTATCAAGAAAAAATGCCTTTGCTTGTTTTGGGATGATGTCGATAATTTAGAAGAATCATCTTACGGGTACTTAATCCGTCATAACAAATATACTAAATGTTTCTATGACGGGAAAGAATGGTATAATCATTGCCGGCCCGTTCGTAAAGATGAGCTAAATCTTTATGAGGAAAGAAACGATGAGTAATTATAGCGAATCTGCCATAATTAAAAATCCCCAATTCGGCGATGTATGGCAAAATGATGATTTGATTTTGTATATAGATAGAATTTCAAAAGACAAAAATGGGAAAGACATTATTTACGCCTATGATATGGATAAAAAAGGATATATTGCCGGTTGTTGGTATCATTTAGATATTTTTATGAGTAATGCTAAATATATCGGCAAATCAAAAACAAAATTATCATACTTGTTTGAGGTTAAAAATGATTAGAGCTGGACAGATTTATAAAAGCAAAAACCTTATTTATGCAGTCACTTTTGTGGGGATTGGCTTTAAAAATAAGCAGCAAGTCCAAGTAATTACTCCTAGGGGCTTTACATATGGATGGAGCTATTCCAAATCCCAAAGATATGGGGGTGAATTAATTGCCGAATATCCAACTTGGCAAGAAGCAATCAACAGTAATGAGTTCAAAGAATGGAAAGGAAAATAAATGACTATAGAAATCGGCAATAACCTTGCGGCTATAATTTTTATATTTGGCGCTGCTTTTTAAATTATGAGGATATTGGAAAAATGAGTAAAGAAATAACAAAAAAATTCCCTAAAACAATCAGCATTTCCGAATATGAGAGCACTAGATGTTCAAGAGATTGCAATTATTGCTCTAAACAATATGGTAACTATCGCTGTTACATAAGAGATTATCAAGATGGAGAAGAAATAGAGCTTCTCGATGATGTAGATGATGATAATTTTTCTTCAGCAGATACGTATGGATTTAAAAGAACCGATTTCTGTTTAAAAAATTTTGGAGAATGAAATGTTAAAAGAGTTAATTATGAAACTTTTCCCAAAAATAGAAACAAAATATGTGCTGGCTAAACGAAAAACAGATGATAAATACTTCAGATTTAAAGTGCAATCTAAGAATCAAATATATTTAGACTGGTTTGGCTATCCATTTCCTCTCGAAATGCAAAAAGATGGAACATTTATATGCAAAAAGAAAGGGATTCGTGGATATAACAGACCATATCCCGGTTGGATATGGATTGAAGATGACGGTCGTCAAGCAAAGAAAGCAACTTTTTGTTAATCTCTGTCTCTATTTAACAAAGAAACGCGAATATTTACTAAAAATATAGTTGCTAAAGCAATTCTTTGCGTTTTGTGGACACAGAAATATATTTTGTCAGAGACATTAATGCCCTTATCTGAAAATGAAATCATCAGCAGAATATAAAGTACATCATAGAAATTTATAAATATATAAATTATACATACCTACACGTATGTATGTTTATTTTTATAGACAAAATAAATAAAATAGTGTATAATATTTTTCAGCAGAATTTCTTACCTAGTTAGGTTAATATATCGGCGCCGCACCCCTCGGTGGTAAAATAGATGAACTGGTAGTAGTCTTTCCTAACACTAAATATCTGTACCGAAGAATATTTCGAGCCTCAGGCAATATATAGAGTTGTTTGGATAGCCCTATATATCAGAACTTAACCGTGACCGCCATATATTACTGTTCTTATGGTATTACAGGATGACCGAATACCGATTTCCAAAAGATTTCTACGAACAATCCAAATATTTTAAAATAAATGTACATTTTTTTATTTTAAAATACTAATTTCCATATATGGGATAACTGTATCAAATTATAACATTATGTGAAAAAATCACATAATCTCTATTTGTTTTACTAAAAAATATACATATACACATATTTTATTCAAATATTCTTGAAAAATAAACCGGGTAGGTATATAATATATTCTATCTAATTTATGATAACATATTTTTAGTAAATTATTAAATAAAATAAAGTAAGTTAAAATAAAGTAAAATAAAGTAAAGTAAATTCATAAGGGTGCACTAGTACATTATGTTTTGTCTAAAAATATTCGGGCTTTTTTTGCGGGGTATGAAAAAAAATAATTACGGGGATGTGTTCCAGCTCATCAAACGAATCGCTAACATCATTAAATAATATTTTGTCTAATAAATAGCAGAAAATACATAATAAAGATTATGCGACAACTTAATATGTCTAAATTTGTCTATGTGTTTAAAGCTTTTACAATATATTAGTTTATGCGTATTAATTAAAATAAATAATCTTAATAAAATTCTTCTGTATGAGCTTAAAAACGGCCTTTAAATAGATAAAAAATATATATGCTACTTAGTAAATATTTAACGATGTTTTGCATCATTTATTAACCATTTATTAACTATATTTTTTATTGTTTTTCCATTATTTGAATAATAAAACATTTAAACAATCATTTGAATATTATATAAAATAATGTTCATCATACATACATCATCTTTACATATTATATAAAATACATTATATTTGCTTAAATTTCGCCATTATTTTAACAGAGATAAATAATAAATTCGTATAAAAAAATCCCTCCTAAAGTGGGGGATTGATTAATATTATGCCGCATCCAATCATTGGCTATATTTATCGCGTGTTCTTCAGATTGTGCTAATATAATAATAACCTTTTGTTTGTTTTATCCTTTCGCCATAGTTCAAAATAATCTTTATTATTTATAATCCAATACTTGCCGGTATCATCGGCAGCAATGGAAGACTTATAGACATTATTAGCCGATATCAATTAAATTTCCTTCCTTGCGTTTTGCTGTTTTAGGGATTTTATTTCTTGATTTACTAACAGTTTTGAGACTTTGAGAGATTCGGCAATTTCAACTTGTCTTTCTCCGGCTTGGAATCGTCTCCATATTTCAGCCCTGCGGGTTTCTCTCTCCTCTGACATTTTGCTTTTAAGTGTTGGATTATCTTCGAGCAGTTCAACTTTTAGCACTCTTTCAACTTTTTCTGTATCTGGATTAACAAAAAAACCAGTAGTTAATTTTATTTTAGCGCCATAATAACACGCTTGAGAAAAAATATTTGCCTCTAATCTTTGAAGATTTCCCGTGACCGGCAAAAACACAACGTTAGAATCTTGAAAAGCCGTTCTGAATTTCATTTTTTATACTCTACAATTTTGATGTTATAAAAACGAAGAAAAGCCTTGAAGTAAGCAATAAAATCTTCGTCAAAATAATCGGGATTGAAACAAATATACTCATCAAATGACACGCAACGATTAACGTTTTTATTGCCTTCTGTTTCTCTATCGTTAAATAAATAAAGTTCGCCGGCTTCGATATATCCCTCCTTAACATCGAGCTTCAAAAGAGCGGCGCCGTTGTTGTTGTCCTGCGTCTTATTTATCCAATTTATCACATTTTGGGGCGTTGCCCTCCCTTTAAATTGTCCATCCTCCAGCTTAAAGGCTTTGTGCAATTGGGCAGGGAATTTAAATCCCTGCGGCCCGATATAAGTTGTTACGATTCGAATAACATCAAATAATTGCATTTTAGCGAATCCGCAACGGTTAAAATAAGATGCTAAATATTTATTGACCTTGTTCGCTTTTTCTTCTCTAACAAAGACAACTAATTGCGTATTTTGTCCCATTTTGTCCCCCTTTTTTTATATTAAAAATAAACGATATACGGAACGCCTTTTTTTGTATCTCTGGCGCCGATTTCGTGCTGCTCGTCTGTCGCGAAAAAGTCGCAACCATTAACAACAGCATCCGCATAATAAGCCGCAGCATAAAATTGATTATTTATTGACCGCAAACGCAACACAGATGAAGCGGCAACAAAAATTTTTGCCCTTGCCCGTCTTGTCAACTCTTGCCGCGCGCGGCGTTCAAACAAACAAAATTTATCCGTTCGTTCTGCGACTTTTTCAGCTTTTTTAAGTTTTTCGCGAAGATAATCGCTTGATAATTTTTTTAAATTCATTTTACGCCCCCATAATTAACTTTATTTTTTCTACGTCATCCGCGGGAATTTCTTTAAAGTACCAACTGCGGCCGTATTCTTTCCCACATTTTGGGCAAGGGCGACACAGCACACCGTCGGGGCAAAGTTTTGAATATCTCACCCAGCCGGCCGCCTCTTCCTTTACCTTCTGAAGGGCGTAGTGTTTTTTCATAAATCGCGGCAACTTGGAAAGCGGGAGAGTAGACTCAAATTCCCAACCTGTGTTTAAAAGCTTTTCTACATGCTTAAAATCGGCAATTTTTGCAAGATTTTTATTAATTTTTATGCGATTTATAAGTTTTCTAATTTCGTACAAAGAATGTTTACACCTATATTCATAAACTTTTATTTTCCTTTGAGCTAAAGACTCATTTATACCACAGCCACAATCAGCGCGGCAGTCGTTTAAATGGTACAATTGCCATAATCTTTTTATGTCTAAAAATAAATTTTCATCTTTTTTGCTTGCAAAAATAAAATCACCATCCAATATTTGCCCAGCAGATTCTATGCGTCCATTTCTAGCACAAAGAACCCCAGACGCTGAGAAAACGTCTCCTTTTTCTGTCTTTTTTAGTTCTAACTCTATAGACAGTACGTCATCGCCGTTAACCGAAAAAAATACAAAATTCTTTTTCATTTTTAAAACCTTCTATAGTTAATATAAATATATTTTAGCACCTTTTAACAACTTGTCAACTACTTTATGCAAAAAAAATCTATCTTGCTAAAGTATGTAAACAAGTTTCTAAACTGTGGCCAGCAAGCTGGCACTGATTAACACCATCATCACAGCCGACAATAAGAATTAACAAAATCAAAATAAAAACAAAATATTTCATAGTTACCCCCTTTTTCTTAATATATAAATATATTATCATTTATTTTAAAGTTGTCAACAAAAATATTTTATAAATAAAAAAAACAGCAACAAAACACCAACCGGAGAGGTAAAAAAGCACCATAAAAAGGCTTTAAATTCGTCATCAAATATAATTTTCTTTTTTTTAGCTGGTTTTATAGTGCTTCTCCCTTGTCTGAACGGGGATAAAATTTTATTAATATCATTATCGCTAATATATGCGCAATGAATACGCTTTAAATCTTTTCCCGATTCCATATAAAGAGAATCGCCGCGGCCAATTAGATTCTCTGCGCCGCTCTGGTCTAAAATCGTTTTGCTGTCGAATCCAGTGCTTACCTTATAAGACAACCGAGTCGGAAAATTAGCTTTTATCACGCCTGTAATAACATCAACCGAAGGGCGCTGAGTCGCAATTATTAAATGAATTCCGCAGGCTCTGGCCTTTTGTGCAAGGCTTTGTATTTTTTTTTCAGCAGCCCTCCCGGCGGTCAATATAAGTTCCGCGAATTCATCAATAACACACACAATAAACGGCAATTTAATGCCTTTTATGTGTAAATCTGTAATATTTCGGCAGCATTCAGATTCTAATAAACAGTAACGCCTTTCCATTTCATCAAGTAACCAATCAAGAGAAGAAAGTGACGCGCTTTCTTCCGTGATTGGATTTTCTAACAAAAAAGAAGAATCGCGATATTGCGCAAACTCAACTCGTTTCGGGTCAATAATCAATAATTTTAATTCTTCCGGCGTTTTGTTGCTTATCAGGCTAATCAAAAAACAATTAAGAGCTACACTTTTCCCGCTGCCCGTCGTTCCCGCAACCAATAAATGCGGCATCTGTGCAAGATCTCCCCAAACAGGGACGCCAAACGTATCGACACCCAACAGAATCGGCAAATTTTCGGACCTTTTTTCCGCTATAAGTGGCAATAAATCAATTGTTTTTTTTGTCTCTTGCGGAATTTCAAAGGCAACCAAGCCGCGAATCGTTCGAATATTAAGCGCTTCAACTT
>OJPK01000248.1_pt1 | contig 36878 bp, 35 predicted proteins | sample 1598491 | NCBI WGS metagenome assembly OJPK01 (sample SAMN03922487, study PRJEB24848) | human gut metagenome | isolation source: stool sample | host: Homo sapiens | place: Germany | collected 2011-05 | reverse complement strand
GGACACTTCCGGCTGCTTTTTATATGCAACGCAGATTCCGAGCAATTCATAAAAAGCCACACATAAAAAAATTGCCAGTATAACAAGAAGGATTTTACATATTTTATACTTTTTCATTGTACATCACCTGATTCCTTTTTATTTCATACTTATACAATACAAAGTCAATCTCAATTTAACCTCAACAAAATTTATTTTTCATAAAAAAATATGACCGGCTTCTTTTTAAAGAAACAGTCATATTTTTATTCTAATATATGAAGGAGCTTTTCTTACTCCGTTGTATTAATCACTATTTTATTTCTTCCATAAGCTGTCGGATTTTTCTCAATGTACACTGTGTAACTGCCAGGTCATCTTCTTGTATATTCGATATGATTTTTTCATAAGCTTCTATCATTTTTTCTTTCTGACAATTACTTAATTCAATTGCCTTGTTCGTCAAAACAAGGTATGTTCTTTCTTTTTTTTCATCTAATTTCCAGATAATATATCCTTTATTTTCAAGACTTTTTACCATCTTAGATGTTTCTGGAATCGATAATTTCATGTATTCTGCCACTTCTGAAAGATATACTCCTTCATGACAGTCTGATTTTTCAACACATTCCTTTATACTATAAAGGAACAAATAATCTGTTCTTTCGACAAATTCAAATATGCTTTCAACATTGATGCTCTTTAAAAAAAACTCCTCTGCACTGGTTCCTGCTCCCATATTATCGTTCCTCTCTTTCTATATATTCTTTTTTGCTGACTAGGCTCTTATATGCCGGTCGAATGATCTTATCTGTAGTTATCAATTCTTCCAGGCGATGTGTACTCCAACCAGCAATTCTTGCTATCGCAAATAATGGCGTGTACAATTCTCTTGGAATATTCAACATATCATACACAAAACCACTATAGAAATCTATATTAGGACTTACTCCTTTGAATATCTGACGCTGCTTTGCAATCAACTTAGGTGCAATCTTCTCAATATTGTTATAAAGGGTCATATCTTTCTCACGTCCTTTATCCCTTGCGAGTTGTTCTACAAAGCCTTTGAACACCCTTTCTCTCGGATCTGAAATAGAATACACAGCATGTCCCATTCCATAAATAAGTCCTTTCTGATCAAACGCCTCTTTCTTCAAAATCTTACTCAGATATGATGTAATTTCCTCTTCGTCTTCATAATCTTTCACATGACTTTTAATATCATCCATCATATTCATTACCATCAGATTTGCACCGCCATGTTTTTTTCCTTTTAAGGATGACATTGCTGCTGAAATAACAGAATAAGTATCTGAACCTGAAGATGTTACTACCCGTGTAGTAAATGTAGAATTGTTACCACCACCATGTTCCATATGTAACAATAATGCTATATCCAGTACTCTTGCTTCCAGTTCTGTGAATTTTGTATCTGGTCTTAATAGGCGCAGGAAATTTTCAGCAATAGATAAATCTTTTTCAGGTCTATGAATATACATACTTTCGTTTTTTTCATAATGACAATAAGCATGGTATGCATATACTGCTAACATAGGAAATACTGCGATCAACTGCATACTCTGCCTTAGCACATTCGGAATTTCAAGACTTTCTTTCTCCTTATCGTAAGAGCCCAATGTAAGAATACTTCGAGTCATAGAACCCATAATATCTGATGTAGGTGCTTTCATAATGACATCTCTGGTAAAGTTAGTCGGTAGTTCCATACAATCAGATAGTCTTCCCTGAAATTCCATTAACTGTGTATCAGTTGGCAATTCTCCGAATAAAAGAAGATATGCTCCTTCTTCAAAGACAAACCTTTTTCCTTTACTTCCTGTTACTAAATCTTTTATATTATAACCACGATAAGATAACTCGCCATCACATGGGCTCTTTACTCCATCATGATATTCAAAAGCTTTTATATCAGAAATATTTGTAAGCCCCGTCAACACACCTTGGCCTTTTTCATCTCGTAAGCCTCTTTTTACACCATACTCTGAATACAGATTCTTACTAATGCTATCATTTTGTTCACAAAAAATTGCTTGCTGTTTCATATAATTTTCCAAATTGCTCATTTGAATCGCTCCTTTCATTCTGTTACGAACTTACATACTATACTCAGATATTCTTGTTTCCAGAGCATTCAGCATTGTCTGTTCTTTTTCTTATTCTTATTCATTAGCAATACAATACAATGGAAAACTCAATTTAACCTCAACAAGGTTTGTTTTTTTTCATCCATGCAAAATCTTCTTTGTACAACAGACTGTCGGCCATATTGTATATTTGCTGAAAAAAACTTCCAAGAATCATTGGCATTGCAAAAACCGTCAACGCTTTGAGGGGCGTATCGGTTATCAAATACTCATCTTTCGACATTATCATATTCCTCCATGGTATCCCATTCACTTACCTTCTCAAATTCCGATTTATCAATCTTTAATATCACATATTATACATCATAAATATGAAAATTTCTACCCTCCGTCTATTGACCTCAAATTTAAAATAGGCGGCTTTTTTTATTTTCAAAAAAAGTTGAAAAATTTTTGCTCAGAGGGGGTGCAAAATGCCTCTCCCAGTTCAAACAAGTGAAGGGGTTAATTCCGAACCATAAAATCGGAAGCCTTTCACTTGAACTTTGAAAACTGAATATACAGGTCACTAAGACTTTATTTCTGATGATAGCCACCTTATCGGGTACGCCGAAACTTCTGAATTTCAGAATAGCGAGAACTCCCGATATAAATAACAGGTTGCAACTGTTATGGCGACGACAGTCAGAATGATAATGATACTTCCCTACGGGGCTGGCGGAAAACCCGGCAGAGGTGAAACTCCTATGATACAGATTAGCAATCTGTTCCTTAGTGACTTCCCACGGCGTTTTGCTCGGCAAGGGGTATTGAGAATAAATATTGCCACGACTGATTAGGAAATGAATCGGTCAGGTACATAGCCGAAAAGCTATGAATTTTAAGAAAGGAGGACAACAAAGTGTCAAACTGCAAAACGATTGCAATATGCAATCAAAAAGGCGGAGTTGGAAAGACAACCACTACGGTAAATCTCGGCGTAGGTCTTGCAATGCAGGGCAAGAAAGTATTGCTCATAGACGCAGACCCGCAGGGCGATTTAACCACTTGTCTCGGTTGGCAGAATACAGACAATTTAGGTATCACGCTTGCAACGAAACTAACAGATGTAATAAACGAAACGATGACTAACCCTATGGTCGGTATTCTGCATCACGAAGAAGGAGTTGACCTTGTACCTGCAAACCTTGAATTGTCTGCGATGGAATTTAACCTTGTAAATGCAATGAGCAGAGAAACGGCTTTGAGAAACTACCTCAGCGGGGTTAAGGACAAATACGACTATATTTTAATAGATTGTATGCCCTCGCTGGGTATGGTAACAATCAATGCCTTGTCTGCGGCAGACAGCGTTATTATTCCTGTTCAGGCACAGTATTTACCGGCAAAAGGAATGACGCAGCTTGTTCAAACTATTTCAAAAGTTAAGAAGCGTATCAATCCGAACTTGAAAATTGACGGTATGCTGCTTACTTTGGTGGATAGCCGTACCAACCTCGCCAAAAGCACAGTAGAAGCTCTGAGAGAAAACTTCGGCAATCAGATTAAAATGTATCGCACACATATTCCGATTGCTGTAAAGGCAGCAGAAACTTCTTCCAAAGGCAAGAGCATTTTTGCTTATGAGCCAAACAGTACGGTGTCGAAAGCATACACCGAATTTACAAAGGAGGTGTTAGCAGATGGCAGGAAGAAAGAGCGACTTCACTCTCACGAGGCTCGATGATTTGTTTTCAACACAAGAGCAAAGAGATGATGAAAAGTTATCTAAAATCAGAGATATTCCGCTGACGGAGATTGATGATTTCCCCGACCACCCATTTAAGGTGCGTGATGACGAGGATATGGCACAGCTTGTTGAAAGCGTAAAAGAGCGTGGAGTTATTACTCCGGCTACGGTAAGACAGAAAGAGGACGGAAGATACGAACTCATTTCAGGACACAGGCGAAAGCGAGCGTGTGAGCTTGCAGGTCTTGAAACTTTAAGATGTGAAGTTGTTGACCTCAATCGAGATGAAGCCACAATTCTAATGGTAGAAAGTAACTACCAACGCTCGCAGATACTTCCCTCTGAAAAAGCATTTGCATATAAAATGCGATTGGAAGCAATGAAAAGACAAGGACAACGAACAGATTTAACTTCGTCCCCAGTGGGGACAAAGTTACGAACAGCTGATGAAATTGCCCAAGAATGTGGCGACAGCAGAAATCAAATACACCGTTATGTTCGCCTTACAAACCTTGTTCCGGAATTACTTGATTATGTTGATGAGGGGCGAATTAAAATGCGACCTGCCGTAGAACTTTCTTATCTGAATGAGGATTGTCAGCGTGATGTAGTTGATGAGATAGACCTCAACGACGCAACTCCGTCTCACGACCAAACTATCCGTATGCGTAAGTTTTTTGATGAAGGCAAACTGACAACCGAGGCTATCCAAGCCATTATGTCGGAGGAAAAGCCAAATCAGAAAGAAAAAATCGTGTTGAGGGGTGACAGAGTTCGACAGCTTATTCCGAAAAATGTTCCTGTAAGCCAAACGGAGGATTTTGTTTGCAAGGCTTTGGAGCATTACAACAAGTATCTCAAACAAAGGGCAGAGCGTGACAGTCGTTAGTTCCCCCTTCTCACACTCTACCCCCATTTACTACCTGTTTACCAGCTGAATAAAATATATTCTATCTCTCTTAAATATATCTATCTTGATAAATTAAAGCTATCTAAACAAGTGACAAGGGCTTCGCACCGTTGAAATTTAAGTGAAGATTGCTTAGGATAGAGTTGAAGGGAGCGATAGTTATGAAAAAACTTTTATCGGTAGTTCTTGCGTGTTTAATAATTTTGCTTGTAGGTTGCAGTAATGAAAAAACAGTCAAAGAAGCCGCAACGAGTGAATTTAACAACGAGACTTCTTTTCCGGCTGGTAATACAGAAGCTGAAAAGCTACAAGAAAGCGAAATTGTTGAAAGCAGTGTTCAGGTAACGGAAAAAGAGGGTGAAAACACTCAAAACTCCGCACCGGTACAAAAAGAGCTGCAAGTTACTTCTTTGGAAAGTAAATCGGCAGAGCATAAAGAAAAACCGGTTGAACACAAAGAGCAAGAAACAAAACAGAAATCCGAAAATAGGAAAAACGAGGTTAAACAGGAAGCAACAACCAAGAAAACTATACAGGAAAAGCCAAAAGAAGAACCTGTGCAAAAGCCAACCGAAACAACGAAGCCTGCAAAAGAAACATTTGATGTGAATGAGTATGTTGCGTATGCCAAGAGTTACGCTCAAAGCATAGGCTTATCTCTCGACAGTACGGCTACCGAATGTTGGGACAATCCCATTACCGCAAATCCGAGACGGAAAAATATTAAAGGCGACATTCAAAGCAGATTAAACAGATACAAGAATGTTGAAGGCTTTACGGCTGTTTGGGTATGGGCTGAAAAAGTAACCGATACAGAATACGAAATCTACATCGGCTACTGCTAAAACAAAATATTTCTACAAGACGCACTGAGTAATCGGTGCGTCTTTTATTTAAGGAGGAAAACAGAATGGCAAAAAACAAATTTAAGAGAGCCGTATCCCTTGTTATGGCTATGGTTCTCAGCTTGACTACCTTTATGGGGTTAGGCACAACCACTGCTTTTGCCGCTTCCGGTAAAAAGTCAGATGTGTATATTATGGAACTTCCGAGAAGTGGAGATACGAACAATAACGGTAAGTGGGGTCACGGAGAACTCAAGTTTATGAACGGTTGGTGTTCCCACGCAATCGGGAATGAATCACTCCGTGCAATGGGTTCGTATTCCGGCAATATTGTATATTGCATTGAACCCGGAACAGGTCAGCACACGGGAGATACTCTTACTGAAAAGAATGAGGACTACTTCAACAGCCTCGGCTCTAACGGCACTATCTCCGGCGATGATATTCGACTTCAAATCGGTCGTATTTTGCAGTACGGATACTGCGGTCCAATCAATACGAGTTGGAAATCGCAGAACAGCGGCGATGCAGATAAAATGGCTCACGCAATCGCAACACAGCTTTTGATTTGGGAATCCATTGTGGGCGAGCGTGATGAAAATTTTAATCATAAGTCACCCGGAAAGTATGACGCTATTATCGACCATATTCAAAAGGGTCACCCGCTTTACAGCCGTATTATGGCTCATTACAGCAGTATTGCTGAAAGTGTTCAGAAGCATACAAAAGTCCCCAGCTTCTGCACAAAGTCAACAGGCTCTGCAAAGGTAAACGAACTTAAATGGGATGGTAGCAAGTATGTTACTACCCTTACCGACTCTAACGGAGTGTTGGGAAATTACAATTTTTCCGCAAATATAGACGGGGTTAAGTTCTCTACAAGCGGAAACAAGTTGACTATCTCAATGGACAAAGCACCCAGCAAAGAATTTACCATTACTGCAAGTAAGGCAAATGGCAGTCGTAAAGGTTTGGTTGTTTGGACAGATGGTAAATATTCTCCCGGCAACGGTATTCAGGATGTAGTGTCATATACACAGAAAGTCAGCGACCCGGTAAAAGGCTTTGTTAAGATGAAAGTCAGCTACGGTTCTTGCCAAATCGTAAAAACAAGTGAGGACGGAAAGGTTGACGGCATTAGCTTTACCATCAGCGGTAACGGTGTAAATAAAACCGTTAAGACTGCAAATGGCGGTAAAATTCAGATTGATAACCTTATGCCCGGCGTTTACACCGTAACGGAACAGACCATTGATAAATATGTTCCGCAGGAGGTTCACAGAGTAACTGTTGTTGCTGGTCAGGTGGCAAAGGTTAATTTCAACAATGTTCTCAAAAGAGGAACGCTCAAAGTTATTAAGTCCTCTGAGGATAACTTGGTTGAAGGTGTTACTTTTCACCTTTATGGCACTTCTCTTTCGGGAATTGCAGTCGATGAATATGCCGTTACCGATAACAAGGGTGTTGCTACTTTCAAAGATGTTCTTATCAGCGGTTCAGAACCGTACACAATCGAAGAAGTGGATACAGCTATCCGATATGTAGTTCCTGCAAATCAGACGGCACCGATTAACTGGAAAGAAGTAACTACCCGTAACTTTACAAATATTCTTAAAAAGTTCAGCGTTACCGTAACCAAGAGCGACCGAAAAGAAGGCACTCCACAGGGCGATGCGAAACTTTCGGGTGCAGTCTACGGTATCTACAAAGGCGAAACTCTTGTAGATAAGTATGTTACCGATAAAGACGGTCAGTTTACCACTAAGGAATATGTTTGCGACAGCGATTGGACTATCAGAGAAATCACTCCGTCCGAGGGATATTTGCTTGATACCACAATTCATAAAGTAGGTGCAGAGCCGAAACTCTTTACGATTGAACACAATCTTGTGGCGAATGATGTAACCGAGCAGGTTATGAAAGGCAATATCGCAATTATCAAACATACCGATAACGGAGATACACAAATCGAAACTCCCGAAAGCGGAGCAACATTTGAGATTTATCTTAAATCATCCGGAAATTATGGAGCTGCGGAAGATGATGAAAGAGATATTATCGTCTGTGATGAAAACGGCTTTGGGCAGACAAAAGATATGCCTTACGGTGTTTACACTGTACACCAGACTTCAGGCTGGGAAGGTCGAGAGCTTATGAGTGACTTTGATGTGTTCATTTCTCAAAACGGACAGACTTATCGTTATCTTATCAACAACGCTAATTTTGAAAGCTATGTTAAGGTTGTAAAGGTGGACGCAGAAAGCGGAAAGAATATTCCTTACGCAGGTGCAGGATTTAAGATTTATGACCCTGAGGGTAATCAAATCTCTATGAGCTTTACTTACCCGATGCCTACAACTATTGATACTTTCTACACGGACGCAAACGGCGCTCTTGTAACTCCGCAGAAGCTTGAATATGGCAAGGGCTACTCTCTTGTAGAAGTTCAGGCTCCTTACGGATATGTTCTTGACAGTACACCTGTATATTTTGATGTAACACAGGACAATTCAAGTGATGAAGGCGGTGTAACCGTGATTAAGGTAGATAAGCCGAATATGGCACAGAAAGGAACAATCAACATTACAAAGACCGGTGAAGTGTTCTTTGGGGTTAATGTTTTCGGAGAGGAAGGCAAAGATGTTATTTACCAGCCGGAATACAAAGTAAGCGGTCTTACAGGAGCTATCTATGAAGTTACCGCTGCCGAGGATATTATCACACCGGACGGCACGCTTCGTTATCACAAGGGTGATGTGGTTGATACCGTAACAACCGATAATGACGGATTTGCAAAGAGCAAGGAACTTTATCTCGGCAAGTACACGGTTACGGAAATCAAAGCACCGGAAGGTATGGTTATCAACAAAGAGCCGCATAGTGTAGAACTTACTTATGCAGGACAGGATGTAGCTGTAACAGATACTTCCACAAGCTTCGTAAACGAAAGACAGAAAGTAACGGTTAGTCTTGAAAAGGCTATTGAAAAGAATGACACTTTTGGCATCGGCAACAAGGACGAAATGAAGAATATCAGTTTTGGGCTTTATGCCGCAGAAGATATTGTATCTGCAAGCGGTACTGTTATCCCGACAGACGGTTTAATTGAAATTATTACTCTTTCGAAAAACGGTAAGGCAACAATCAATACAGACCTTCCGTTTGGCAGCTACTATGTCAAGGAGCTTGCTACCGACGAACGCTATGTTCTCTCCGATACCAAGTACCCGTTTACCTTCAGTTATTCCGGACAGGAAATTGCCGTTGTGGAAATTAGCGTAAATGATGGCAAGCCGATTGAAAACAAATTAATTTACGGTTCTGTTCAGGGCAAAAAGATTGATGAAAACGGCGAGGCTCTCGGCGGTGCCGTAATCGGTCTTTTCAAAGCCGGTGAAACCGAATTTACAAAAGAAAATGCACTTATGATTACTACCTCTGAAACAGACGGTAGTTTTTCTTTTAACAAAGTTCCGTATGGCAACTGGATTGTAAGAGAGATTGAGCAGCCGGAGGGTTTTGTTCTTGATGATACTTCTTATGAAGTGAACATCTCGGAAAACGAACAGGTTATCGAAGTTCAAATTGTCAATGAGTATGTTCACGGCAATATCAAACTCACAAAAGTTGATGCCGATTATCCGGATAACAAACTTTCGGGTGCGGTATTTGAAGTGTATAAAGATAAAAACGGCAATGGCATACTTGACAAGGAAGATGAGCTTGTAGGTACGCTCACAGAAACATCGACTGGTATTTATGAGATGAAAGAGCTTCTCTATGGCAAGTATCTTGTGAGAGAAACCAAAGCACCTGAAGGCTTTGAACTTGATGCCGGTGTGTATTCGGTATTTATCAACGAGGACGAAAAGACATACGATGTTGAAAACAAAGCCGGTGTCGGTTTTATCAATCAGGCAATGAAAGGCAATCTTAAAATCGTTAAGACTTCTTCCGACGGAAAAGTTGAAGGTTTCACATTCAGAGTGACCGGAGCAAACGGTTATGACCGCAGTTTCACAACAGATAAGAACGGCGAAATCTATATCGAGGGACTTCGTATTGGAGAATACACGGTGTCAGAAGTTAATGACAATGTTTCTGCCGGATATGTAATGCCTGCCGGTAAAAAGGCTGCCGTTAAGGTTGGCTCGACTACGGTGGTTGAAATGCACAATGTCCTGAGAGATACACCTAAGACCGGAGATAATTCAAAGGTAGGTCTTTGGACTGCACTTGCAGGACTTTCTGCTATCGGTATCGGAGCAACGGCTTTTGTTGCACACAGAAAAAGAAAAAAGGAGGACGATGAATAATGGACGCTAAAACCATTGTTGCAGTAGTATTGGTCGCCTTTATTGTAGCCGGCTTTATCTTCTTGCAAATTAAAAACAGAAAGAAATAAGGAATGATTTTGGGCGGAGCTTAAAAACTTCGCCCATTCTTTTTTATGGAGGTGCTTATGAATAATAAAGACACAGTTGAAAGCAAGGTGCTTTCAATTTTAAGAGAATGCCCCGAAACAAGGTATGACGATATGCAGCTTATCCTCTGCTATTACAACCGTTACAGCTATTTGAATGTTGGGGATTTGCCTCTTGAAGATATAGTCAACAACTACAAGGGCTACGGTTTGCCCTGCTTTGAGTCTATTCGCAGAGCAAGGCAGAGAGTTCAATCCTTATTCCCCGAACTGTCGAGACATTGTAAAGATGACAAAAGCGATATTCACATTGTAATTGAAATCGCCTAAAAGGAGGAACAACGATGAAAGATAAATTTACTTACCAGCAGAAAACAAAACTTTTAAGTAAGTTGTTTGACGCAGGCTGTAACACCGAAAAACAGTTGTAGCAACTTGATATGGAAAGCATTTTGAAAATACCCGGTATCACTATTCCGGATATGAGTTTGATTATCGAACTTCAAAAGCAGACCAAAGCAAATAAGCTGTTTTCCTTTTTAGGAGGTGTCAGTGATGAGCAATCAGGAACATAGTATCCGTTTTATTGACAGCGAATATAACGAGAAGTTCCGTATATCTGACGGAGACAAAATTTTAATTTATACAAGAGACGGCGGAACAATGGAGCGAGAGTGCAGATATATTGATGATTATCATACTAAAATTGGCTTGAATATTTATCATATCTGCGAATTTGCAGAGCTTTGCGAGAAGAACGGTCATACTGTTGAACCGGCGGAAAAAGAAAAAGTTAAACAGGCAAAAAGCAAAGATAAAACAAGATAAGGAGGTGCGAGTAAATGGCAATAAAATATAAACTCATATCAGAGTTGTATGACAGAACTTGCAATACGGTTGTTGCCAATCCGCAAAGCTGGCAGAAGTATTTGGACTCTGCTTGCAGAAACTACAAACTGCGATTTGACGAGCAGTTGCTTGTTTTTGCACAGCGACCCGATGTAACAGCTGTTCTTGAAATTGAGCGTTGGAATACTTCTTTCGGTCGTTGGGTAAACAAAGGAGCGAAAGGTATTGCGGTATTTGAGGACGCTAACAGAAGCCGTCAAAGGCTTATTCACTACTTTGATATATCGGATACCCACGAAAGCAGATATGCCCGTCCGGTCCCTATTTGGGAGATGAAAGACGAATACGCAGACAGCGTTATTGAAACACTTGAAAGTTCCTTCGGTGAGCTTGAAAGAAAGAACAGTTTGGGCAATGCAATAATGAGTGCCGCACAAAATGCAGTCGAGGATAACCTGCCTGACTATCTTAGCGACCTTGTTGACGGTGTTGAGAACAGCTTTCTTGAGGAGCTTAACGAGGATATGATTTCAAATATATACAAAAAGGTTGTTACAAACAGCGTTGCATATATGATGATGTCAAGACTCGGCATTGATACGGAAGAATACTTTGAGGCTGACGATTTCCGTGATGTTACAAACTTTAACACACAGGACACGCTTAATGCTCTCGGTATCGCTACAAGCGACATAGCTGAAATGGGGCTTTCTGAAATATCTAAAACCGTTATGGCTTTGGATAAAGAAAATCGCACATTTGATAGAAGGAATGGCTTTGAGTACAATAAAGACGAAAACAAAAACGAAAGGAGTTTTGACGATGAAAGAAATCACATACACGAAGCAGGGAGATTACCTGATTCCCGACTTGACATTACCGGAACAGCCGGAGGTGACTCTCGGCAGATGGTCGCAGATGAGGAGAACTTATCTGAAGCAACATCACAAAATCCTATATTACAATCTTCTGACGAAGGGAATTCTGACACAGCACTTGGCGGAAGTTCAAGAGAGAGCGACCGACTTGGAGGAGAACTTAGTCAAGCAAATGGCAGCGAAAGCAGGTCTGACCGAGCAGATGAAAGCGGAAGATATGATGAAGTGGGTAGGACTGATGAACAACATTCGCAACTCCGCACAGGAAATCGTGAAGGAACAGATAATCTTCGCTTAGAATATTATGACCGCCGACACGAGGACAAAAGCCTACCGTTTTTCGGCAAGGATGATACAATCCGAGAGATACTCGGTACTACGCCGCATTTGAAGGCTTCAAAAGAAGAAATCAAAGACTTCTTTGAACTGAATGCAGATAGTGAGAGCCGTACCGAATATATCAAGAGTATTTTCAATAATGACTATACCGAACTCACATTAAAGGACGGTAGAACGGTAGGCTATAAGACATTTCAGAATGTTCTTCATTTGTGGGAAGGAAGTTATAACAACAGAACGGTTCAAAGCTACTACGACTGGGGTGTAATCGCACAGCATTTTGAGGCAATGAGGCTTTTAGGAGAATTGTCCGATGAGATAAAACCGTTACCGTCAACAGACAGTCAGTTATCTTTAATAGAAAGCAGTCAGGCAGAGGAAAAGAAAACCTCTGCCTTTACTTTTTCTCAGGAAATTATTGACGCAGTTCTAACCCGTGGAAGCGGAGTATCGGAAGGCAAAATGCGAATTTATGAGCAGTTTAACAAGAGCCTTTCCGCAAAGGAAAATGTCGATTTCTTGAAATATGAATACGGCTGGGGCGGTTCTTACCCTGTTATTATCGGTACCGGAATTGATGAAAATCACGACGGCAAAGGCATTACTCTTTCAAAAGGATTTGGCGAAAATAGACCCAGTGTTACTCTTTCTTGGTCGCAAGTGGAAAAGCGTATCGGAGAACTTATCCGAGCCGACAGATACTTAAACCCAAAAGAGAAAGAACAGTATCCACAATGGCTTAAAAAAGAGGAAACAAGACGAGCTGAAATTGAAGAACAGAAAAGAAACCGTGAAATTCTCTCTACTGCTCCACCCGGTGAGGCAGAACAACCTGACAACGACGATATAATCGGCAAGGAAATTATCATTGATGACCGTCGATTTCTTATCGAAAAGGTCGGAAAAATCAGCGGCGATGTTTCTATGCGTGATGTTACTTTTGAAGATACCGTCGGCTTCCCAATTAACCGTGTAGAAAAGATTGATTATGTCCGCAGTCTGCTTGCTGAGCAGAGTGACAAGAAAAATGAACTTAATACACAGTATGAATATCATCTTGGGGACACGGTATATATCGGTGCTTCGGAGTATGAAATCTTATCCTTTAACGATGAAAGAGTAATGCTCTACGATACGGAAATGCCATTGTTTAACAAGGAGTTTACAAGGGAAGAATTTGACCGAAAAGTGCGTGAAAATCCGCTTAATGACCATTTGAGGGTAACTTCATTACCAGCCGAGGAAAAAGCTGTTGCACAGGAAAATATAAGTGAAAACAGCACCGAAACCGAACAGAATTTTGCACCGAATACAAGCTATAATGACGCCTTCTTTCTTGATGACGAAAGTCAGACCGTTACTTGGATGTACTATAACCCGGACAGCAATTCCGGCGGGCAGTATGTAACAAACACACTTTCCTATGACGATGTGATTGAAGCTGCAAGGCAATACGAAGGTGCCGGTGATTTCTTTGACTATCTTGGCGGTATCGCAAAGCAGGAGCTTGCAGATGTGGGAACGGAATGGTTTACACAAGCCGAGGAGCAATTCAAGGAAACTCCTGATTTTACCGATTGCACCAAGGCGACAATGGAGTCTGTAACCAAGCGTGCAAAGAACTTTGAAATGGTTAAGACAAATATCGGTGATGTTCCGATTGAGGATTACAGAGAAATTGTTGCCTCACAAAATGGCTTCGATAGCTATGAGGAAATGTATAACGAAGGTATCCGTATCGGCAACGGTTATGATAAAGAGCCTGAACCGATTGTGCCGGCTTGGGAGCAGAAGAAAAAGTCAAAAGCACATAGCTTTGACTTGCACCCGGATATTTCGATGGCGGAGCGACACAACTTTGATTTAGCAAATAATCCGGTTGAGGAAGTGAACAAGAAAGAACGCTTCCACCGAAACTATGCAGCTATATCCGTACTTAAAGAATGTCAGAACGAAAATCGCTTTGCCACTCCCGAAGAACAAATAATTCTTTCAAAATATGTCGGTTGGGGCGGTATTCCCGAAGCATTTGATGAGCGAGCCGGTTCTTGGCAGAGCGAATACACAATGCTCAAAAACATTCTCACTCCCGAAGAATATGCAGCAGCAAGAGAAAGCACATTAACTGCCTTTTATACTCCACCTGAAGTAATTACAGCCATATATAAGGCTATGGAGCAGATGGGCTTTAAGGAGGGCAACTTGCTTGAGCCGTCTTGCGGTATCGGTAACTTTATCGGTATGCTGCCACAGTCAATGCAAGACAGTAAGGTTTATGGTATTGAACTTGATACAATTTCGGCAGGAATAGCACAGCAACTCTATCAGAAGTCCTCCATTGCGGCACAAGGCTTTGAGAAAGTTAATGTACCAGACAGTTTCTTTGACGGCGTAATCGGTAATGTGCCTTTTGGAGATTTCAAAGTTTCCGACAAGCGATACGATAAAAACAACTTCCTTATTCACGATTATTTCTTTGCCAAGTCCCTTGATAAATTACGCCCCGGCGGTGTAATGGCTCTTGTAACAAGTAAAGGAACAATGGATAAGGAAAACCCCTCTGTCCGTAAGTATATTGCTCAGAGGGCGGAGCTTCTCGGAGCAATCAGACTTCCGAATGATACCTTCAAAGGCAATGCCGGAACAGAGGTTGTTTCTGATATTCTTTTCTTGCAAAAGCGAGATAGACTAATTGATATTGAGCCTGATTGGGTTTACCTTGACACCGATGAAAACGGAATAAAGATGAACTCATATTTTGTTCAGCACCCTGAAATGATACTGGGCGAGATGAAGATGGTATCGGGTCGTTTCGGACCGGAAGCAACTTGCGAAGCATTTGAAAACGCAGACCTCGGAGAACTGTTGAATGAAGCTGTTATCAATATTCACGGAGAAATCTCTGAATATGAGGTTGCAGATGAGCTTGATGAAGAAGATAATTCTATCCCGGCAGACCCAACGGTGAGAAACTTTTCTTACACGATATTGGACGATAAAATCTATTTCCGTGAGAACTCCCGTATGTCTCTTGCCATAGTATCTGCAACTGCCGAAAATCGTATTAAGGGTATGGTTGCTATTCGTGACAGCGTTAGAAACCTTATTGAAATACAGAAAGAAGATTATCCCGATGAGGAAATTAAACAGGCACAGGAAAAGCTGAACAATTTGTATGACACATTCACCAAGAAATACGGATTGATAAACAGCAGAGCCAATAGTTCTGCTTTCAGTAATGACAGTTCCTTCCCTTTGCTCTCTGCACTTGAAGTTCTTAACGAGAACGGCGAGCTTGAGCGTAAGGCAGATATGTTCTATAAAAGAACAATCAAGCCACATAAAGCTGTAACAGAAGTTGACACAGCAGACGAAGCACTTGCTGTATCTATGGGCGAAAAAGCCTGTATTGATATGGAATATATGCAGCAGCTTTCCGGTAAAAGTGAGGAAGAACTATTTGACGACTTAAAGGGTGTAATCTTCTTAAATCCGCTTTACGGCTACGGGAATGTAAGCGAGCAGAAGTATTTGATGGCAGATGAGTACCTTTCGGGGAATGTCAGAGAAAAACTTATCACAGCCAAAAAATCTGCCGAGGTGTATCCCGATGATTATAAAATCAATGTGGAAGCTTTGGAGAAAGTCCAGCCGAAAGACTTAACCGCAAGCGAAATTGCGGTAAGGCTCGGAGCTACTTGGCTGCCGCCTGAAATCATACAGCAGTTTATGTTTGAGTTTCTTGATACGCCTCGATACGCACAATGGAATATCAAGGTTCACTTCTCACAGTTCACAGGAGAGTGGAACATTGAGGGTAAGTCTTATGACCGCAGCAATGTAAAAGCGTACAGCACTTACGGTACTTCCCGTATCAACGGCTACAAGATAATTGAGGAAACGCTGAACTTAAAAGATGTCCGTATCTTTGATTATATCGAAGATGAGGAAGGCAAAAAGAAAGCTGTTCTAAACAAAAAAGAAACGGCAATCGCACAGGCTAAACAAGAACTTATAAAGCAAGGCTTTCAGGATTGGATTTGGGCTGACCCTGCCCGCCGAGAAAAACTGACGAAGATGTATAACGAAAAGTTCAACAGTATAAGACCCCGTGAGTATGACGGCAGTCACATTGTCTTTAATGGTATGAACCCTGAAATTGAACTGAGAGAACATCAGAAAAATGCGGTGGCTCATATTCTTTATGGCGGTAATACGCTCCTTGCGCACGCAGTCGGAGCCGGTAAAACCTTTGAAATGGTGGCGGCAGCAATGGAGTCGAAGCGTTTAGGACTTTGTAACAAGTCCTTATTTGTTGTGCCGAACCACTTAACAGAGCAATGGGCGGCGGAGTTCTTGCAACTCTATCCGGCGGCGAACATTCTTGTCGCAACAAAGAAAGATTTTGAAACAAAAAATCGCAAGAAGTTCTGCGGCAGGATTGCAACCGGAGATTATGATGCCGTTATTATCGGTCATTCGCAGTTCGAGAAAATCCCGATGTCCATTGAAAGACAGAGGGCGATTTTGGAGCAACAGCTTGAAGAACTGACAGATGGCATTGCAGATTTGAAGCGAAACCGTGGAGAAAATTTCTCTATTAAACAGCTTGAAAAATCAAGAAAAGCCGTAAAGCAAAAACTTGAAAAGCTCAATGACCAAAGCCGAAAGGACGATGTTGTAACCTTTGAGGAACTTGGTGTTGACCGACTCTTTATTGATGAAAGTCATTATTACAAGAACCTTTACCTCTATACAAAAATGCGTAATGTAGGCGGTATCGCACAAACCGAAGCACAGAAATCCTCCGACCTCTTTATGAAGTGTAGATACCTTGATGAGCTTACTGGCGGACGAGGAACAGTCTTTGCCACGGGTACGCCTATCAGCAACTCTATGGTTGAACTCTATACTATTCAGCGTTATTTGCAATATAACACGCTTGTTAAGAACAACTTACAACACTTCGACGCTTGGGCTTCAACTTTTGGAGAAACGGTAACAGCCGTTGAACTTACTCCCGAAGGAACGGGATACAGAGCCAAAACACGCTTCGCAAAATTTTACAACTTGCCGGAGCTTATGGCAATGTTCAAAGAAGTTGCCGACATAAAGACGGCGGATATGCTTGACCTTCCCGTACCAAAAGCACATTATCACAATATTGCGGTTAAGCCGTCGGAAATGCAAAAAGAAATGGTTGCTTCCCTTGCAGAGCGAGCTGAGAAGGTTCGTGGTGGTAATGTCGATTCCAGCGTGGACAATATGCTGAAAATTACAAACGACGGCAGAAAACTCGCCCTTGACCAGCGTATGCTAAACGATATGCTGCCCGACTTTGAGAACAGTAAAATCAATGCATGTGTCGATAATATCTACCGTATATGGGCTGAAACCGCCGATAAGAAATCGGCGCAGCTTGTGTTCTGCGACCTTTCCACGCCGAAGAACGATGGCACATTCTCTGTGTATGACGACATAAGGAAAAAACTTATTGAGAGAGGTATTCCCGAAAGCGAAGTTAAATTTATACACGAGGCAGATACCGACATCAAGAAGAAAGAACTGTTCCAAAAGACACGTAAGGGCGAGGTTCGAGTATTGCTCGGTTCTACTCAGAAGATGGGTGCCGGCACAAATGTTCAAGACAGACTTATCGCACTTCACGATGTGGATTGTCCGTGGAGACCGTCGGATTTGGAGCAGCGTTCCGGTAGAATTATTCGTCAGGGTAACTCAAACCCCGATGTAGATATTTACCGCTATGTAACGGAACAAACATTTGATGCATATCTTTATCAGATTGTAGAGGGCAAGCAGAAGTTCGCAAGTCAGATAATGACAAGCAAATCTCCGGTCAGGTCAGCAGAGGATATTGACGAAACAGCACTATCTTATGCCGAGATTAAAATGCTTGCCACAGGCAATCCGTATATAAAAGAAAAGATGGATTTGGATATTCAGGTGCAAAAGCTGAAGCTCTTAAAGTCCAATTTTCTTTCCGAAAAATACGCTTTGGAAGATAAGGTAATCAAATATTATCCGCAGCGAATAACAGCTTTGGAAAACCGTATTGAGGGTTTGAAACAAGATGTTGAAACTGCGAAACAACACCCGAAACCAACAGATGACTGCTTTGTCGGTATGGAGGTTAAGGGTGTTTTTTATTCCGAAAAAGCAGAAGCCGGTAAAGCAATCATTGAAGCTTGTAAGAAAATGAGCAGCCCTGAACCTATTCCTCTCGGTAAGTACAGAGGGTTTGATACAGAACTTCTGTTTAATAGCACAGAGCGAACATACGAGGTTAAGTTGAAAGGTGCAACAAGCAGAAATGTAACACTCGGCGACGATGCTTACGGTAATATTACCCGTCTTGATAACGGTATTGAAAAGTTTGCGGAGAGTTTAACCTTTGCGGAAAACGAACTTGAAAATACTCAAAATCAATTTGAAATTGCAAAAAAAGAAGTACAAAAACCATTTGCCCAAGAGGAAAATTTGAAAGCAAAACTTTCTCGACTTGATGAGCTGAATATCCTGCTTAATATGGATAAGACAGAAAACGAGATTGTCGGCGGTGAGCCTGATGAAGGTGAAAAACCTCAAAAAAGCAGAGGACAAGAGCGATGAAAGGAGATGATAATTATGCCATATATCGCACCGGAGGTTATTACTGAAGCTAAACGAATGGACTTGCTAACTTATCTTAGTGAATACGAACCGGAAGAACTCGTTAAGTTTTCAAGTAACACTTACACCACTAAAACCCACGACAGTTTGAAGATTTCCAACGGAAAATGGATGTGGTGGTCAAGAGGTTTCGGGGGTAAATCTGCCCTCGATTACCTTATAAAAGTGCGAGGAATGAGTTTTCCGAAAGCGGTAGAAGCAATTATGGGTAACGGCTCTGTTAGTTATAACCGCCCTGAAAAAGTCAGCAGTTATGAAAATCAACCGCTGCTCTTACCGGAAAAAAATCCAAGTTCGGATGTAGTTGTGGAGTACCTGTTCAGTCGAGGTATTGATTATGAAATCATAAACTACTGCTTGGATAACGACTTGATTATGGAGTCGCTGCCATATCACAATGTTGTTTTTATCGGCTATGATGAGGAAAGAAAACCGAAGTATGCAGCATATAGGGCTACCAATCAATCACGACTTATGGGTGATTGCACCGGCAGTAAAAAGCAGTATTCTTTTCGTCTTACCGCTGAGAATACCGGAGAGGTTCATTTGTTTGAATGTGCCATTGACCTACTCTCCTATGCAACGCTGTTAAAGTTGGACGGCAAGGAATGGCAAGAACATAACCTTGTATCGCTTGCCGGAGTGTACGCACCAAGAACTAAAATTGAGGAGTCAAAGATTCCTGTTTCGGTAAGGAAAATTCTCCAAAAAGACAAGTCAATTAAGCGTATCATTCTCCATTTGGACAATGATATTGCCGGAAGAAAAGCAACCAAGGCGTTGCAAACTATTCTTTCGGATAAGTATGAAGTCGTTGACGATCCGCCTATGTACGGAAAAGATGTCAACGACTTTCTTTGTAAACGCTTGGGAATAAGAAATAAAACTGAAAGGAGTTTTGAAAGATGAATGTAGAAAAATTAAGAGAAATGTATCCGGAGGGAACGAAGATTATCCTCCAAGAAATGCAAGGCGAAAGTCGAATGGCAAAAGGCTTGAAAGGAACGGTAACGCACGTGGATGATGCAGGTCAAATTCATATGAAGTGGGAAAACGGCAGTTCTCTTGTTCTTAATGTTGAGGTAGATACCTTCAAAAAGATTGAGCCGGAAGAAAAGATTTCTGTTGTTCTCGTAGAGCCGGGCAAGTATCCAAAGCTTGTTGAAATTGAAGATACTCTTGAAGCAATGCAAGAGACTGTTGATGGATATATCGAGGAATATATGCCCTTTGATGACGAAGTCGCTATTGTTTGCAATGAGGAAGGCAAGGTAAACGGGCTACCACTTAACAGAGCTGTTTACGGCGAAAACAAAGAAATTCTCGATGTTATTGCGGGTAAGTTCTTTATCGCTTACGCACCGATTGAATCGGAAAAATTTCAGAGTATGCCTAAAGACTTGGCTCGTAAATACTTGGAAAAATTCAAATATCCCGAACGATTTAATCAAACAGAGAACGGCATTGAGGCGAAAGCCTATAAGCCGGTATCAAAGGATATGGAGAGATAAGGTTTAACCTATGGGGCAACCCTATGAGTCTGCATAATCTTAGCGAGCAGACCAATTATGGACAGGTAGTCCAAATCGGTAAAACTCGTTAGGGATTGCCCCTAATACCCCAAAGGAAAAGGAGGATGTTTTGAGAGAGATAGTATTAACTTCTGCCGGCATTGTTATCGGCGGATTTTTAGGAGTAGTTTTTATGTGCCTGTTTCAGATAAACAAAGACAGACACTATTTTATTTCAAGAAAGGATGACACAGAAAATGAGCAAAAGAAGTATTGAAAAACATATTCTTATGACAAAAGCCGAAGCACAGGATTTGCAGAAGAAAGCAAAGAAAGCTTGTCTTTCCGAAGCAGGACTTATCCGATTGTTGCTTCGTGGTTACGAGCCGAGAGAAAAGCCTGACGACAGATTTTATGATGTAATGCGTGAGTTGTCTGCTATCGGAAACAACATCAATCAGCTTACAGTCAAAGCAAACACTCTCGGTTTTGTTGACGCACCGCAGCTTAAAAAAGAGGCGGAGCGTTGGCATAAGTTTCAGTCGGATATTGAGCGAGTTTTTCTCAGCCCTAACGAGAGTGATATGAAATGGCAGTAAGTAAATTATGGTCGGTAACTAACAATCTTACAAAGGTTATCAACTATGCTGCCAATCCCGAAAAGACAGCGGCAGATAATTTTACTGAAGAACAGTATCAGGCTCTCCGTGATGTTTTAACTTACGCAAAGAACGAAGAAAAAACCGAGCTTGAATTTTTTGTTGAGGGCATTAACTGTAATCCCTCAACGGCGAGAGAGCAATTTATCTCAGTTAAAAAAGCTTATGGAAAAGAGGACGGCATACAAGCCTATCACGGATATTTAAGTTTTAAGGAACAAGATATTTCTCCGCAGCTTGCACAGAAAATCGGAATGGAGTTTGCCAAAGAAGTGTGGGGCGAGAGATTTCAGATTGTTGTCACTACGCACCTAAACACAAAGCACCTTCATTGCCATTTTGTAATCAACTCTGTTTCCTTTGCAGACGGCAAACGATTATGGGGTGATGAAAAAGCTTGGTTTAAGTTCCATTTAGTAGCGGATAAGATTTGTGAGAAGTATGGACTTTATTTTGACCCGACTCCAAACCGAAGTAAGCAATCATCTTATTACTATAAGCAAGAACAAGCCGGTATGCCAACACGATACTCAATGACTCGCCAAGCGATAGATGAAGCTATTGCCCACAGCACTAACCTTAAAAGTCTTGACTATGCCTTAACTCAAATGGGTTATGAACACTGTTTAAGCGAAAGCAGAAAGTATTGGACTATTGTTCCGAAAGGATACAAAAAACCAATACGCTTAAAATCGCTCGGTCAGGAATACACCGAGGAAGCAATCAGGCGTAGACTTACGGAAAATCAAGGTGTTCGCTTAATGCCTTTTACTAATCAAAAGGTAGTTATCAGACAATATCGCTTGCCTACAAGAGAGCAAAAAATAAAAAAGGTCGGCGGTCTTTACGGATTGTATCTTTATTACTGCTATAAGCTGGGATACTTGCCTAGATACAAAAAGCCAAATACCGCAAAGCTTCATTATCTTTTGAAAGAGGATTTGTTGAAGCTTGATAAAATCACACAGGAGACAAGGCTTCTTGGACGAGAAAACATTTCTACGGACAAGGAGCTTTTCTCATATAAAGAATCTGTGCAGTCACAAATCAAAACTTTGACTGATAACAGAACGCACCTGCGAAAACAGTTAAGAAGAAAATTGAGTGACGATGAGCTGTCGGAAGTCAAAAAACAGATTAAGACAATCACAGATAAGTTGTGGACTCTACGTAAAGAGGTAACCCTCTGCGATGACATTGCAGAAAGGTCAAAGGTTATTGAGGCTAATCTTGAAACGGTAAGAGCCTACGAAGATAAAGAACAAAGAAAGGAGCAAAACCGAAATGACAAACACAGGTGACGCAGCAGAACAAGTTGTAAGGTTATCCCTTGAAGGCTTTGAAGTTGCTGCAAGACTTACGGGTTCAGCCGCAAAGAATATTGATATTCTTCTTGCTTCTGTTTTGAAACAGGAAGCAACACAGGCGAACAAAACAAGAGGTAAAGCCCGTCTTACCAATATGATTAAATCGGGCAAAGAGTTAAAGGTGTTCTCTATTCCAAATAAGGACTTAAAGAAATTTACCGAACAGGCAAAACGCTACGGTGTTCTTTATTGTGTCCTTCGTGACAAGAACACAAAGGGCGATAATGTACCTATTGACATTATCACACGAGCTGAGGATGCTTCAAAAATTCAGCGAATTGTTGAGAAGTTCGAGCTTGGTAAGGTGGATAAGGTTGCTATTGTGACTGAGTCTCAAAAGGCAGTTGAAAAGCGTGAAGCTTTAGAAAAAGACAAGCCTACCAAAACCAAAAACGAAATTATTACAGACGAAGCTACAAGAAAACCAATTCAAAAGGAAGAGAACTCTCAGTCAAACCCCACAGTCGCCAAAACGGACAAAAACCCTCCGTCAAGGCAAGACTCAGAGCCGGCAGATATGCGAACTGACAAGGGTGCTGTAAGCGAAGGACAAAAGCCGTCGGTTAAAGAAAAACTTGACCATTACAGAGCAAAGTCCAAGCAGCAGAAAGAAGCAGAACGCAAAGAGCCGAAGGTCGATAAGGAAAAGACAAATCAAAAGCCAAATCAGACCGTACACACCCAACCTAAACCTAAATCAAAGAAACCGAAAGAGAGGTAATTATAATGACAAACAATTTTAAGCCTGCAAAGACAGGTCAGCAGAACAACAGACTTTCCAGAGAGGAATATGCCGAGAAGATGAGAAAAGAAAAAGAAGCCGTTTATCAAATGGCTGATGAAACCGCAACGGAGATTGTTGCAAGTCCTGAAAAGTTCAAGGCTTTTCTTGATACTCAGAGCCGACTTGACAGATACTCTGCCGTAAATGCACTTTTGATTTTCAAACAGCGACCTGACGCAAGCCAGCTCAAAAACTTTGATGACTGGAGCAAGGAAAATGTGAAAATTCAAAAAGGTGCAAAGAGTGTTTCTATTCTTGAACCGGTTGAGTATGCAAAGCGTGACGGTACTATTGGCATTTCTTATAATGTTAAAAAGGTATTTGATATTTCACAGACCAATGGTAAAAAGCCACCGGCTCCGAGTGTAAACCGTGACCCAAAGGCGCTTATCACCACAATGCTTGATTCGTCGCCGGTTAATGTTGAGGCAACGGACGAACTTCCTTATCCCAATATGGCAGCGTTCTATAACAATGAGGAACAGACCTTGTATGTTAAGCGTGATGTTGGGGATAGTGTTGCTGTTGCGCAGTGCGTAGCACAGGAACTCGGTCACGCACAGCTTTCTATTAACAGCGAAAGTTACAGCAGAGCCGATATGGGCTTTCAGGCAGTTTGTATCGGATATATGCTTTGTAAGAAGTATGGTGTGGATACCCAGAACTTTGCCATCAATCGTATTCCGGACAGTCTTTCAAGCAAAGAGCCTAAGGACATTCGCTTTGAACTTTCCAAAACAAGAAACGCTATGGCTGACATTCATTCCTGTATTTCCGACGAGCTTTATAAGAAAAAGCAGGAACGAAGCAAAGGCTACGAAAGATAAGGTGATAGTATGGCGAAAGAAGAAATGTATCATATAGCATTGGATGATTATGAACACGGTATTATTATCCGTTCTCTCAACGATGAGAAAACAGATTTAATGAACGAAGGAAAGTCAACCGATGCCGTTGATGACCTTATCATTAAAGTAGGAACTGCCCCAAAGAAAAAATTTAAGGTTATCGAGAAAGGACGCTCTGTTGAAGCGAGATAACGAGAAACAGTCTGCGATTATTCTTTCTGTCATCGGTATAATCCCGGTCATTTGGTTGGCACTTTTAATTGCTCCTTCCATTAAGGGAGGCTTGCCGGAAATTCTTCCGAAAGTGCTGACCGCTTTTAATGACCCGTTCCATATCAAAGTGTGCGAGGACAGCTTAAAAACTGTCCTCGTTTTGCTTTTAAGCTATGGTCTTTGTTTGGGGATTTACTTTTCTACTCAGAGAAATTACCGAAGGCGTGAAGAACACGGCTCTGCTAAATGGGGCAATGCGAGTGCCGTAAACAAGAAATACAGACAATCTCCCGCTTCAGCCAATAAATTGATGACGCAAAATGTTTGTATAGGACTTAATGCTAAGAAACACCGAAGAAACTTAAACACTCTTGTGTGTGGCGGTTCAGGTGCAGGTAAAACAAGGTTTTATTGCAAACCTAATCTAATGCAATGCAACACATCGTTTGTTATCCTTGACCCGAACGGAAAAGAAGTTTTAGGATATATATTGCAAGCAGTCCATTGAATATGGCTGCGAATAAAAGGCGGAAAGGAGGTCAGAAAGTGCCTAAAATCAGGGATTTTGATAGAGTTACAGCCCTCTATGAGAGGCTGTCCAAGGATGATGAGCAGCAGGGCGAATCGAACTCGATACTGAATCAAAAGAGATTTCTCGAAGATTTTGCCCGCAAAAGCGGTATGAAAAATATCAAGCATTTTACCGATGACGGTTACACAGGGCGTAACTTTAACCGTCCCGGATTTCAGGCAATGCTTGCAGAAGCCGAAGCTGGAAAAATCGGCACGATTATCGTCAAGGATATGAGCCGTTTCGGTAGAAACTATCTTGAAGTCGGCTTTTATACCGAGATACTGTTTCCCAAGAAGCAGATACGCTTTGTCGCAATCAATAACAGCGTGGACAGCGACAAACCGCAGGATAACGACTTTACCCCGTTCCTCAACATAATGAACGAATGGTATGCCAAGGACACCAGCAACAAGATAAAGTCCATCTTTCTGTCCCGTATGAATGATGGCAAACGCTGCTCCGGCAGCATTCCCTACGGCTACAATCGACTGCCCGAAGATAAACAGACCTTAGTGGTCGATCCTGTTGCTTCTCAGGTGGTAAAACACATCTTTGAGCTTGCGGCAGAGGGCTTGACACCTCCGGCAATCGCAAGACAGCTAACGGAGGAAAAGGTGCTTATTCCATCGGCGTACACCCTCCAATATCACCCCGAACAATGCAACCGAAAAGCAGAGTACGGCTGCACAAGCTGGAACGCAAACACGGTAAGAGAGATTTTAAGCCGACAGGAATATCTCGGTCATACTGTGCTGAGAAAGACCATCGGAACGAACTTTAAGACCGATGAACGCCGTTTTGCCACCGATGAGGAACGCCTTGTGTTTGAGGACACCCACGAGCCTATCGTTGACGGCGAGCTTTGGGAGCAGGCGCACAGAAGATTGAAACACGCCACACGCCGTATAAAGGAAGGGACGCACCAAGAGGAATGCTTACTGCCTGGTCTTGTGTATTGCGCTGATTGCGGCAGTAAGATGTCCTATCAGACGAATTACTACAAAAGCGGAGAACCCTATCACTCGTTCCGATGCAGTAGCTACGGGAACAGAACCGTGAACTGCACCATCCATCATATCAGCGACAAAGTCCTCTATCAGTTGGTACTGCGCTCTATCCAACGCCTTTCAAGCCACATTATCGCAGATGAGCGTGGCTTTGCAGAAGAACTGAAAAGCAAATGGGAAGCACAGGCGAATGGCAAACCGCAAAAGCAAAAAGAGGAACTTCAGACAATCAACCGCAGACTGAACGAGCTTGACCGCCTGATTGGAAGCCTTTATGAGAATTTCATTTCAGGTCTGCTGCCCGAAAAGCAGTACAAGTCCCTGATGAAGAAATACTCGACTGAACAGGATAGCCTTGAGAGCCAAGTTTCAGAAATTCAGGAGAAGCTGGAGCAAACCAAAGCGTCCTCTGCTCATATCGGACGGTTTATCAAGCTCATCAAGAAGTATAAGCAGCCCGCAGAGCTGACGAAAGAGATGGCGTGTGAGCTGATTGATAAAATCGTTGTTCACGAAGCCATAGGCAAGAAGCCGAACCGACAGCAGCAGGTGGACATCTACTATAACTTCATCGGGCAGTTTGACCTCCCGCTTTCCGAAAAGGAAATTGCCGAAGCAAGACAAAAAGCCGAGCAAGAAGCGGCGGAAAAAGCCAAGCGCAAGAAGAACCGGCAGCGTGAGAGCAATGTTGCACATCAAGCCAAAGCAAAGGCGGAACGCTGGGCGGCGAATGACGGTCATAAGTATCCGAAGCGTGTGTGCGAACAATGCGGCAAAGAGTTTTATCCAAACAGCACAAGGCAGAGGTTTTGTAACACCGACTGCACGAAAGCCCATCAGCAATCCGAAAAAGAAAAGAAACGCTTTGCCGAAAAGGGAGAGCACACCTTCCGTCAAAAGGTCTGCAAGATTTGCGGCAAGCCCTTCTGGCCGTCCAATGGTCAGGAGGTGCTATGCTCCGAGGAATGCAAGGCAATCAACCGCAGGCAGAAACAGCTTGCTTATTATCATCGTAAGCAATCCGAGCAGAAAGCCGGAGAAGCAATATAAAACCAAGGAGGACGACACAATGGAGAAATTCATCACAGACGAAAGGACAGGCTTGCAGTATGAGCTTGTCGGGGACTACTATCTGATTGCCGGAGAGGACGAGCCGGAGGGCAGACCCATCGGCATTTGGGGACAGCGACACCTGCGGTATATCCGCAAGCACAAAGTCGGTTTGTATGCCGAGCTGCTGACCACCGGCAAGCTGAACGATTACCTTGCAGACCTCAATGAGCAGGCGGAAGCATTGTTTTCTCGGTTGGTAAAACAGCTTTCCGAAAAAGAGGGCGTAACGGAAGCCCTCAAAGCGGAAAATCAAATGCTGTGGGTGCAGAGGATGAACAACATACGTAGTGCTGCTATGGAAAGCGTTGCAAACGATTTGATTTACTGTTAGGAGGACGGCTATGAATGTCAAGCTGGACGATTATGAGGTGCGGGTGCTGATAAACGGCTTAATACAGCAGCACAGGAGCTATGACGCAGAAACCAACGGTCAGATTGACGCCCTCGCCCTTCGCCTGTGCGACATTGCAGAAGCAATGAAGCCGGGGCGAAAGAAGAAAATCCCCTTTGAGCCGGTAGAAATCAGAGTAATTCGACATTGCCTTGTTGACTGGAGAAATCGAGAAATCCGCCAAGGAAACGATGCTGCTTCAGAAGTGATAGGAGAACTGCTATGTTTATTGTGAGATTTGTTCGCAAGGACGGAAAGCCTGACGAGGAGTATTACTACCATACGCTTCAAGAAGCGGAAGCACACAAGAAACTCTTTGATGACGATGATTCTGACCTTTACGAGCGTATAGAAATCATCCCCAACTAACTGCATATTCCTGCCGGGAAAGGTCGCTGTGTTGAACAGCGGCTTTTCTTTTTCGGGTAGTATTCAAGAAGTCATAAAGTTCCGTGAGTAATGGAAGAAAACACGCAGAGGTCAAATGTATTTGATTTTGTGCGAGGATTGTGCTATAATGCATAATGGTTTTTGAAAGGATGGTGATAGGCTGGTGCTGTTAGCGGAACAAATAAAAAGAACTCGACAGAAAGCTTTTTTATCGCAGGAAGCATTTGCAAATATACTTGGCATTTCTGTGTCCACAATTAACAGATGGGAAAATGGAAAGTGTAAACCAAGTCTTTCTGCTATGAAAGAAATTAAGACCTTTTGTGTCGACAGAAACCTATCATATGACGAGCTGGAAGAAGCTTGGTTTGATTTTGATGAAAAAAGCGAGGAGTAATATCTATGAATGTGATTTCTTTATTCTCAGGATGTGGTGGTCTTGATCTTGGGTTCGAGCGAGCGGGGTTCAATGTGCCGGTCGCAAATGAGTTCGACCCCACAATTTTCGAAACTTTTAAGGCTAATCATCCGAACACACACCTCATCGAAGGTGATGTTCGTCAAGTTACTAAAGAAGATATAGCACCATTTTTAGGCAACGGAGAAGTTGATGGAATTATTGGAGGTCCTCCGTGTCAGTCGTGGTCTGAGGCAGGTTCACTCCGTGGAATTGAAGATGCACGAGGTCAGTTGTTTTTTGATTATATAAGAATTCTCAAAGAATTTAAGCCCAAATTTTTTCTTGCTGAAAATGTAAGCGGAATGCTTGCCAATAGACATAGTGATGCAGTAAAGAACATAATTAAAATGTTTGAGGAAGCTGGATACGATGTTTCTTTGACTTTGGTCAATGCAAAGGATTACGGTGTTGCCGAAGAAAGAAAGCGAGTATTTTATATTGGTTTCAGAAACGATTTGAAAGTCAAATTTGTCTTTCCAGAGGGGTCTACGGTAGATGACAAGAAGAAATTAACTTTGCGTGATGTAATTTGGGACTTGCAAGAAACCGCTGTACCATCCGCTGATAAAAACAAGCATAATCCGAAGGCTGTCAACAGCAACGAGTATTTTACAGGTGCCTTTTCTCCCATTTTTATGAGCAGAAATAGGGTTAAGTCGTGGGATGAACAAGCATTCACTGTTCAGGCTTCTGGCAGACAATGCCAACTTCACCCACAGGCTCCTAAAATGGTTAAGTTTGACAAAAATGATTGTAGGTTTGTTGAAGGTCAAGAACATTTATACCGTCGTATGACTATTAGAGAGGTGGCTCGTGTTCAAGGCTTTCCGGACGATTTTCAGTTCATCTATACTGACACAAACAACGCTTATAAAATGATAGGAAATGCGGTTCCAGTAAATCTTGCTTATGAAATTGCAACAGCAATAAGAACTGTTTTGGAAGATTAAGGGGGAAACGAAGTGAGTACGAAAAGCAATGACAACGGCAGAGCCTTTGAGTTCATATGCTTAAAGACCTTGCATGTCAAAATTTTGAAATATAGGCCAGTTGAAGTCGAAAATAATTCAAGTTTCTTTGCAGCAAAAAGGGCGTGGGAACACATTGACCCTTCGATAAAAGAAGCTTTAACAGCCAGTGCGCACGCAGCAGCAGAATCAATTCTTGACCTTGAACCTTTAATCGTAGAAGATGGAAACGATACTCTTACTCTCAAAATACAGTTGGATGAAGAGGGAGAAAAAGGCGATGTTAGAGATATATTGATTATCCGAAGAAATATTCATTGGGAAATCGGACTTAGCTTGAAGCACAACCATTTTGCGGTCAAACATAGCAGATTGGCAAAAACACTTGATTTTGGAGACAGGTGGTTTGGTGTACCTTGCTCAAGAGAGTATTGGAGCGATATTCATCCCATTTTTGATATGCTTGAGATTGAAAAGCATAAGGGAACCAAATGGAGCGAGCTTCCCGATAAAGAAAATGATGTTTACATACCCTTACTCCAAGCATTTGTGGATGAGATAAAGAGAAGTGATAGAAGGTATAATAACATTCCTCGTAAAATGGTCGAGTATTTGCTTGGTGAATTCGATTTTTATAAGGTTATCAGTGTTGACCGACAGAAAATGGCTCAAATTCAAGCTTTCAATTTGAGAGGAACATTGAATAAGAGGTCTAACGAAAAACAGCCAGAGATAGTTGTACCTATTTCCTCGTTGCCTACAAGGATTGTGAGTTTGGATTTCAAGCCCGGCAGCACAAATACCGTTGAGTTATATATGGATGGTGGGTGGCAGTTCAGTTTTAGAATTCACAACGCTTCCACTCTTGTAGAAACAAGTTTGAAATTTGATGTTCAAATTATTGGTATGCCGGCAACTATCATCACAATAAATTGCACTTGGAGATAAGCAAATACAATTATTCCGAGCAAGACAAAAGCGTCGTAGAAATACGGCGCTTTTTTGTTACCCGGAAGCGACAAACAGCGACTTTTGAATGACGGACGGTAAGGATACAGCTGTCAAAGTAAAGCCGCTCATATCGAACGAAAACGCCCAAAATCGCCCCGAAACAATACAGCGGGAAACGGTTTTGGGCGTTTCTGCGTTTCGGGAGCAAATCGGCAATTAGGCAGCACAAAGGAGGTGTCCGCTATGCCCCGTATGCCGAAATACCTCAAGGAAGAATGGGCGTTCTTTCTTGATGAGCGTGGCAGGAAGAAATATAACGAGCTTTGCAGGAAATGCGAAAGGAGCTGCAAGCAGAGCTTCCGTGCCACCGTTATTCACTGCCCACACTATCTATCGAAAAGGAGGACAAGACAATGACAGACTATCCGAACAACATTCCCGCAAAGCTGGAAATCATCAAGGCAAGCGAGATTACCCCGAAAGAGGTGCGCTGGCTGTGGTATCCGTATATTCCCTTCGGCAAGGTCACACTGCTGCAAGGCGACCCCGGCGACGGCAAGAGTAAGCTGATGCTTTCTCTTGCCGCTTTGCTTTCCAAGGGAGCGCCGCTGCCCTTTGCCGATGAGGACGAGAGCGGCGAGCCGATGACCGTTATCTATCAGACCACCGAGGACGATGCAGACGATACAGTTGTGCCGAGATTTAATTCGGCGGGCGGTGACGGCGACCGACTCATCTTCATCAAGGAGGACGAAAAGAGCCTGACCTTCGGGGATGACCGTATCCGTGAAGCTGTGGAGAAGTACCACGCCAAGCTGCTGATTCTCGACCCGATGAGTTCGTATATCGGTGACACCTGCTCGATGAACAACGCCAACGAAACGAGAGCCGAGTTTAACCACCTGATTGCCGTTGCCAAGGACACCGGCTGCGCCATCGTTATCATCGCCCATATGAACAAGGCAAAGGACACAAGCCCCCTCTACCGCACCAACGGCTCTATCGACATTGCCGGTGCAGCGAGAAGCATTCTCGCCGTCACACGCACGGCAAACAAGCAGAATCCTGCGGAGCGTTATCTGGTGCAGGTCAAGAGCAATCTTGCGCCAATGGGTTCGGCTATTCTCTTTGAGGTAGCCGACAAGGGCGTGAACTTTCTTGATGAGCTGGAGCTGAGTGCGGAGGACGCTTTCTCTGCTTCTGCGCCGAGGATGGGCAGACCAAATGCCCGTGAGGAAGCGGCAACGGACTTTATCCGTTCCCTGCTGGCGGGCGGCAGACGGCTGGCTTCCGATTGCGAAGCAAAACTTGAAGCCGCAGGCTTCAAGAAATCAACCTACAAGAAGTCCAAAAAGAAAGCCGGAGTTCGCTCTGTGAAGGACGGCTTTCTTTGGTACTGGACTTTGCCGGAGGTTGAAAAACCGATTGAGAATGGGCAGGAGGTCACGGACGAGGACGACCTGCCTATTTGATTGAGGTTTTGAGGGAGGTCAAGGGAGGAAAGCCCTTGCCCACGACATCTTTGCAGCGAAGCTGAAAGTGTCATAGTGGGTTACGCACTTTGAAAAAGTTGCGTAACCCGCACCCCCTCCCTTTCCGCTGACTGGAGGTGATGAGAATGGCGGAAGGAAATTGGAGCGTTATCCGAGTGGAGAAAATCTCCGCAGAGGGAGCGCAGAAAACCGAGCGACACAACGAGCGTAAGAATGAAAGCTACGCAAATCTCAATGTGGACACCGAGCAAATTGCCCGCAATGTTCACTTCAAGGACACGGGCGGTTTGACCTACAACGAGTATTTCCAGCGGCTCATTGACGAGGGCAAAATCTCCACAAGAGGGCAGAAAGCCGGTGCAACGATCTTTAACGAGTTGGTCATTGATGTGAACACAAGGTACTTTGAGGAGCACGGTGGATACGAATACGCCAAGCAGTTCTACGAGGAAGCCTATCGCTTCGGCTGTGAGATTTACGGCGAGGACAACATTGTGTCGGCAGTTATGCACGCCGATGAGATCAACAAGGCGGTGTCCGAAGAACTGGGCAAGCCGGTCTACCACTACCACCTGCACATCGTGGCGATCCCCACCGTCCGAAAAGAAATCCTGTGGTCGAAACGCTGCAAGGACGAAGCCCTGAGAGGTACGGTCAAGGAGGTCATCGACCAAGTTTCCCACTCAAAGAAGTGGAAGAACACGGTCCCTCTGCTGGACGAAAACGGGCAGCAGGTTATCAGCAAATACGGAAAGCCGATGTTCCGCAAGTCCTACTCCGTTCTGCAAGACAAGCTCTTTGAGCATATGACCGAAGCGGGTTTCACCGGCTTTGAGCGTGGCGTATTGGGCAGTACGGCAGAGAATTTGAGCAGCCTGGACTATCAAATTCAAAAGGATAAGGAGCGACTTGCCGACATTCAGGAACGCATTGAAGCTGAGCAGGTACGCTATGAACCTGCTCACGAAGTCCACAAGACAATGGCAGAGATTGAGGGAATGGGGCAGAAAACCATCACCGGCAAGATTGCCGTTTCCAAGGACGATTATCAGCAACTCACGGCACTTGCCAAGGAAGGTATCACAAGCCGCAGCGAAATCCAAGATTTGAAAAGCAGCGTTTCCTACTATCAAAGGCAATATTTCAATGCGTCGTCTGCCGTGGAACGATTGCAGGAACGCTATGACCGGCTCAAAGAAAAATGCCAGCCGTTTTTGCAGGCACTGGAACACTTCCCAAAGCTGGTGGAGGTCTTTGTAGAGAAGGTCAAGGAGCTTTTCAGCATCAAGGAAGCACAGGAGCGCAAGGAACGGGAGGACAGAGCCGCCGCCCGAAAAGAACAATCCAAACACCGTCGGGGCAGAAATGATTGGGAAAGATAATCCCTTCCATTACTATCCCGACTTTTTAACTTCTTCAACGCTTGAATTACGGAGGTACGAAAATGAAAGACATTACAAGCACGATTACCAAGCCCCTCGCCATCCTCGGAGTGAACGGCAAGGGCTACACCAAGGAAGCCAACTTCATTTCGTGGAACGGCAATGCCGCCAAGCTGGACATCCGAGAGTGGCATCCGAACCACGAACGCTGCGGCAAGGGCATTACGCTCACGGAGGACGAGGGCAGAAATCTTTACGCAGCACTCAAGGCAATCTATGAAAAGGAATAATCCTTTTTCGGCTGGTAACGGGGCGTTCGGAAATGGACACCCCTATTTTTACGGAGGGAGGTGATGACCGTGGAGAATATGAAAACCGGCTTTGTGGAGAGAATCGGCGGCACGATTTTCGTTGTCAACGCAATGCCCGCAGAGAACGCAAAGCATACGCAGGAGGAGCTTGTAAAGGCTCTGATTGCAAAAGAAGCAATGGCTTTGCAGGAACCAGAGGTTGCCTGATTGACTTTACGCACAGCTATGCGCTTTGGAGATTTTTCAAAAAATATCTCAAAACCACTTGACAGAAAGGCGAAATACTCAGGGACACCGGAAAGCTTCTTGAAAGCAAAGGCTATGAAGTTCGTGTACTTGATTTAATTTCAATGGAGAAAAGCCATTGTTATAACCCGTTTGTATATTTGCAAAATGACAATGATGTGCAGAAGCTTGTTACAAACCTATTTAAGAGTACAACTCCGAAAGGCAGCCAATCTCAAGACCCGTTTTGGGATACTTCGGCTTCAATGCTGCTTTTGGCATTGGTGTTTTATCTACACTACGAGGCACCGGAAGAAGAACAGAACTTTGCTATGGTTATGGAAATGCTCAGAGCAGGTTCAATTGAGGACGAGGAAGATACAAGACCTTCTCCCCTTGACGAATTATTTGCCGAGCTTGAAATGAAAAATCCTGACCACATTGCTTTGAAGTATTATCGTTCATACCACTCCGGTGCAGCTAAAACCTTGAAGTCAATACAGATAACTCTTGCGGCAAGACTTGAAAAATTCAACATTGAAAGCCTTGCTTCTTTAACGACAACAGACGAACTTGACCTTCCCTCATTGGGAGAGAAAAAGGTCGCCCTGTTTGCGTTAATACCGGATAACGATTCAAGTTTTAATTTCTTGGTATCTATCCTTTATACACAGCTTTTTCAACAGTTGTTTTATGCTGCTGACCATATCCACGGAGGTTCGCTACCCGTTCCCGTTCATTTTTTGATGGACGAGTTTGCCAATGTTTCATTACCTGATGACTTCGACAAAATTCTTTCAGTTATGCGTTCCCGTGGGGTATCGGTAAGTATTATCTTGCAGAACTTGGCACAGCTTAAAGCTCTGTTTGAGAAACAATGGGAAAGCATTGTAGGTAACTGCGACGAGTTCCTTTATCTCGGCGGTAATGAGCAAAGTACACATAAGTATGTGTCCGAGCTTCTCGGCAAGGAGACCATTGATACCAACACATACGGTAAGAGTTCCGGTAGAAGTGGAAACTACTCCACCAATTATCAAATTTCAGGTAGAGAGTTACTTACTCCCGACGAGGTTCGTATGCTCGATAACCAATACGCAATTCTTTTTATTCGTGGAGAACGCCCGGTTATGGATTTCAAATACGATATTTTGAAACACCCAAATGTGGCGCTTACCACAGACGGTAAAGCTACTGCCTATAAACACGGCGAAGTTACCGTCGAACATTCAGCACTCTCCGTTCTTGATATTGACCCGAAGAAATTACCTGAGGTTAATTACGGAGAAACGACCTATGAACTTCTGTCCGATGAGGACTTTGAAGTTAATAAAAACTTATTCTAACGGAGGAATTTACAATGACTAATTTCAATAAGAACAATGAAAAGAAAACAACTCAGAAGCTTCCTATGACCGGAAAGGTCAAGACTGGCTTCCGTACTTACTGTGCTGCGGTGGTAGCTGTTACTGCCCTTTGCAGTATGGGAATTACTGCATTTGCGGCAAATGACCCTATTGCAGTAGTCAATAATTTGTCCAATTTTATCTTCGGACTCATTCGTGCAATCGGTATGATTTTGCTTGGCTTCGGTATCGTGCAGGTAGGTCTTTCCCTTAAATCTCACGACCCGTCTCAGCGTGCAAACGGTTTCTTGACCCTTGCCGGCGGTATCATTATTACCTTTGCAAAAGAAATTCTTAACCTTATTGCCGGTTAAAGAACACAGTTATCTTATGGGGCGTACCTACTGTTAAGGTATGCCCCAAATCTTTAAGGAGGTGCAACAAATGAGTGATAACTGGGTAGTTCAGAACCTACAAAATGCCCTCGACACTTGGAACAGCAAGTTATCTGAAATATGGCAGTTACTTACCACTTCTCCGCAGGAGTTCAAAGGCGGAACGATATGGAATGTAATGGTCAATATTAACGGTGCTGTACAAGCTATCGGCTTTGCCTTGCTCGTTCTATTCTTTGTAGTGGGTGTTGTACGCACCTGCGGAAGTTTTACCGAAGTTAAGAAACCGGAACACGCTTTGAAACTCTTTATCCGATTTGCTATTGCAAAAGGAGTGATTACACACGGGCTTGAGCTTATGCTTGCTTTATTCAATATTGTTCAAGGTACGATTTCTACCATTATGAACTCAGCAGGTTTTGGCAAACCAAATCAAACCACATTACCTTCGGAAATGATAACCACAATAGAAGAATGTGGATTTTGGGAGAGTATTCCTCTGTGGGCGGTAACGCTTATCGGAGGTCTTTTTATAACCGTATTGTCTTTTATTATGATAATGACCGTGTACGGAAGATTTTTTAAGCTATATATGTATACAGCTCTTGCTCCTATTCCTTTATCAACTTTTGCCGGCGAGCCATCGCAAAATGTAGGAAAGAGTTTTATAAAGAGCTATTGTGCGGTGTTACTTGAAGGTGCAGTAATTGTACTTGCCTGCATTATATTCTCCCTGTTTGCCTCATCGCCACCGGTTGTTGATGCAAATGCGGCAGCAGTTACTCAGGTGTGGTCTTATGTCGGAGAATTGGTGTTCAATATGCTTGTTCTCGTCGGTGCAATTAAGATGAGTGACCGTATCATTCGTGAGATGATGGGCTTGTAATTTGATTTTTTTAGATGATTGAGCTATAATATACTTGTTTGATTTACATTTGATAAAGCGAGCATATATCAAGCGTAAATCACTCCTGTCGTAGAAAAATGATTTGCAAGATTCACTACTGATGAAAAATTGCTCGTGTTTCAGTAGTAAGGTTCAAAAAGGGTTCTAGGTAACCGACCGTTTCGTTAATGCAATCATTGATAAGAACTGCTACGAAGAAAGGAGGTAAACGCTATGGCTCGAAACAAGGGCGTGTCGGGTAAAACCCACACTAAACAACAGTTAGACGATTATGCAAATCAGCATAATCCTAACAACAAAGCATACAAAGCCAAAGTAACAAACCAAAAACAAATTAAGAAACAAAAGGGTAAAGAATATCCTGATTATGTTGCTGATTTGGATTGGATGTGTTTTAGCAAAGGTCCGTATGAATTTGATTAAAAACTGAATATGCTTTGAGTGGAAACATCAATCAGAAATGGTTGGTGTTTTTCTTTTTGCAAGAAACAATTTTTTATGGAAGTTAGAATTACCGAGAAATACGAGATCACACAAAGTCTATGAGGACTGCAACACCTACAAAACCGGCGATATTTGAATTGATTACCATTAGTGTTGCAAAGATGAGAAGCATTGAACGCTGAACCGTCAAGCGATTTTTTGCCCGCTTGCTAATTGCTTGCTAATTGCGGCCCTAAAAAATGGCCGTGATTAGCAAGAAAACGTGGCAAATTGTGAGTGATGGGATTTGAAAAAAGTGAGTGTTTGCAAGGGTTCTTGAGGTGTTGTGAGTGCCCGTCACAACCACGCCGGGCCTTCTCCCTGCTGAGCGTGCTGGCGTTCAACTTCTT
>OJPK01000215.1_pt1 | contig 41994 bp, 38 predicted proteins | sample 1598491 | NCBI WGS metagenome assembly OJPK01 (sample SAMN03922487, study PRJEB24848) | human gut metagenome | isolation source: stool sample | host: Homo sapiens | place: Germany | collected 2011-05 | reverse complement strand
GGTTGTTTCCGGGCTTGATGCCGGAGCGGGAGACGGTGCGTCTGCTGACCCCGGCGGTGGCGCTGGAGGAGGCCGGTCAGGAGATGGGCGGCTCCCTGTGGCGGTACTTTGCCGGGAGAGAGGAGTACGCCGGGACGCTGGCGGCCATGGAGCGGGCCAGACAGCTGCGCCGGGGACGGCTGTCCCCAGCGGCGGTGCAGTCCCTGTACGGCACCCGGATGGGGATGTCCGCATCCCGGATGGACCGGGTGCGGCAGTGCCACTTCGGCTACTTTATGCAGTACGGCCTGCGGGCCAAGGAGCGGCGTCCGGCGGGCTTCGAGGCCCCGGAGATCGGGACGTTTCTGCACTATCTGCTGGAGAACACCGCCCGTGAGGTGGCAGGCAGCGGCGGCTGGGCGGCGGTGAAAACACCGCAGCTGCACGCTATGGTCCGTAAATACATTGACCTTTACATCCGGGACGAGATACCGGGTTACGAGGAAAAGAGTGCCCGGTTCCGCTATCTGTTCGGGCGGCTGCGCACCACGGCGGAGGACATCGTGGACCGCATGGCGGAGGAGCTGGCGGAATCGGATTTCAAGCCCGTGGCCTTTGAGCTGGGCTTCGGCGGACGGGACGGCACACTGCCGGCCATCACCATTCAGGAGGGGGACGCCACCCTCTCCGTCAGCGGAAAAGTGGACCGGGTGGATGGCTGGCTCCACGACGGGAAGCTGTATTTGCGGGTGGTGGACTATAAGACGGGGCGCAAGTCCTTTGACCTGTCGGATGTGCGGTACGGGCTGGGGATCCAGATGCTGCTGTATCTGTTCACGCTGGAGAAGGAGGGGCAGTCCTGCTTCGGATACCCCATCGTTCCGGCGGGGGTGCTGTACCACCCGGCACGGGATCTGATCCTGAAGGCCGACCGGGACATCACACCGGAGGCCCTCCGCAGGGCCATGGACCGGGAGCTGCGGCGGGACGGCATGGTGCTGGGGGACCCGGAGGTGCTGCGGGCCATGGAGCACAGTGCGCTGGAGGCGCCGTGCTTCCTGCCCATTCAGGTGAGCAAGGACGGCGGCATCAGCGGCGGCGTGGCTACGGCGGCGCAGCTGGGGCGGCTGGGGCAGTATGTGGAGAAGCTGCTGCACCAGATCATCCGTGAGCTGCGGCAGGGGAACATCGATGCAGACCCATGCTGGCGGGGGCCGCAGGAGAGTGCCTGCACCTACTGCGATTTTGCATCGGCCTGTCACTTCCAGGACGGGCAGGCCGGCGACCGGCTGCGGCCGCTGAAACGGGTGAAGGCCGACGAGTTCTGGGAATTTATAGCGCATGAGACGGGAGAGGAGGGACGTCATGGGGAGTTTTGAGCCAACGCCGGAGCAGCGGCGGGCCATGGAGGATCGGGGCGGCAGTCTGCTGGTGTCCGCCGCCGCCGGTTCCGGCAAGACCAAGGTGCTGGTGGAGCGGCTGTTCGGCTATATGGAGCGGGAGCGCTGCCGCATCGACGACTTCCTCATCATCACCTTTACCAAGGCGGCGGCGGCGGAGCTGCGGGGCAGGATCGCCGCAGAGCTGAGCCAGAGAGTGGCCCGTCAGCCGGAGAATATGCACCTGCGCCGCCAGATGATGCGGGTGTATCAGGCGGACATCAAAACGGTGGACGCCTTTTGCGGGAGCCTGCTGCGGGAGAACATCCACCTGCTGCCGCCGGAGGGGCAGCGAAGCTTGACCCCGGATTTCCGGGTGCTGGATCAGCAGGAGGCGGAGCTGCTGCGGATGCAGGTGCTGGAGCAGGTATTGGAGGAGTTTTACCAGCGCATCGGCCGGGGGGATACCCAGGCCCAACAGCTGGCGGAGACGCTGGGCGCCGGGCGGGACGACCGGGCGCTGGAGCGGCTGGTGCTGGACATCCACGGGAAGATCCAGAGCCACGCCTACCCCATGCGGTGGCTGGAGCGGCTGCGGGAGCAGTGGCAGCAGGTGCCGGAGTCCGTGGGGCCTTACCGGGAGGTGCTGACGGACAGCATCCTGCGGCGGACCCGGTTCTGGGCGAGGAAGCTGACGGAGACGGCGGCGTGGATGGAGCAGTATCCGGATCTGTACCGGGGCTACGGCGACCGGTTTCTGGAGATGGCGGAGCAGCTGCAGGGCTATGAGACGGCGGCGCAGGAGGGCTGGGACGCCATGGCCCGGCTGAAGCCCGCCTTCCGGCGGATGGGCGTCGTCAAGGGCTGCGACGGGGCCAAGGAGCAGGCGCAGGCGGTACGCAAGCGGTGCAAGGACGAGCTGGATGAGATCGGTGCGCTGCTGGCGGTCAGCGAGAGCGAGCAGCTGGAGGATCTGGAGGCCATGTCCCCGGCCATGCTGGCGCTGGTGCAGCTGACGGAGGATTTCACTGCCGCCTATCAGGCGGAGAAGGTGCGGCGCAACTGCATGGATTTCAGCGATCAGGAACACTATGCCATCCGGCTTTTGCAGGGTGACGACGGTGCGCCGACGCCGCTGGGGCGGCAGCTGTCCGGGCGATACCGGGAGATCATGGTGGACGAGTATCAGGACACCAATGAGGTGCAGAACTGCATCTTCCGGGCCATTTCACGGGACGGGCAGAACCTGTTCACCGTGGGGGATGTGAAGCAGAGCATCTATCGGTTCCGGCTGGCGGACCCCACCATTTTTCTGGAGAAATATCTGGCCTACCGACCGGCAGAGGAGGCAGAGGAGGGGCAGCCACGAAAGGTGCTGCTGAGCCAGAACTTCCGCTCCCGGCGGCAGGTGCTTTCGGCTGCCAACTTTGTGTTTGGCAGCATCATGTCCCGGCAGATGGGAGAGATGGACTACGGGCCGGAGGAACAACTGAACTACGGGGCCACAGGTTATCCGGAGCGCAGCGACACGGATACGGAGTTCCATCTGATCAGCGTGGCGGATAGCGAGGAGGAACACTTCGACCGGACGGAGGTGGAGGCCCGGTTCGTGGCCCATCGCATCCGGCAGCTGCTGGACGAGGGCTTCCCCGTGCAGGGGGAGGACGGGCAGCAGCGGCCTGTCCGACCGGAGGATATCGTGATCCTGATGCGCTCTCCAGCGGCAAGGCGGAAGGCCTTCACGGCGGCCCTGCAGCGGGAGGATATCCCCTGCGCCGGTGGGGAGGAGCAGTCCTTCTTCGAGACCATGGAGATCGCCGTGATGGTGTCGTTTTTGCAGATCGTGGACAATCCACGGCAGGATGTGCCGCTGCTGGCGGTGCTGCGGTCGCCGCTGCTGGGCTTTTCGCCGGATCGGCTGGCCCAGATCCGGGGTGGGCATCCGGGGGGAGACTACTACGGCGCTCTGTGTGCCGACGACGGCGAGGATAGCCGTGCCTTTCTGGAGCGGCTGGCGCAGCTGCGGGCGGCGGCCGGGGAGCTGACGGCGGACCGGCTGCTGTGGAAGCTGTATACGGACTGGCAGGCACTGGCGGTGTTCGGGGCCATGGAGGGTGGTGCGCAGCGGCGCAGCAATCTGCTGGCGCTGTACGCCTACGCCGGGCAGCTGGCGGCTGCGGGACGGGGGAACCTGTTCGATTTTGTCAGCTATCTGCATGACTTGATGGAGAGCGGCGACCTGCCGGATATCAGCGCAAGGCAGGAGAGCGGCGGCGTACAGCTGATGACCATCCACAAGTCCAAGGGACTGGAGTTCCCGGTGGTGATCCTGGCGGATCTGCAGAAGGGCTTCAACCGGGACGATTTCCAGCGACCCGTGCTGGTGCATCCCCGGCTGGGACTGGGGACGGAGCGGGTGGATCGGCAGCGGCGCATCCGGTACGATACCGTCTCCAAGCAGGCCATTCAGCTGGCCCTGTCACGGGAGAGTCTGGCGGAGGAGATGCGGATCCTGTACGTGGCCATGACCCGTGCCAAGGAGAAGCTGATCTGCGTGGACTGTATGCGCTTTGCACGCAATCGGGTCCGGGGCCTGCTCAGTGTGGCGGGCTGTCCTGCGGCGCCGGAGGCCGTGGGGAGCGCCAAGGCGCCGGGGGACTGGATCCTGCTGCCGCTGCTGTGTACGCCGGAGGCGGCGGTGCTGCGGCAGTGGGCGGACATGGAGCCGGAGCAGCCGGCCCTCTCCGATGGCGGCTGGCAGGTGCGGCTGTGGGAGAACCCGGTGTTTGAATGTGGGTCTGCGGCTGCGGCCCCGGAGGAGGCTGCGGTGCAGGAGAAACGGTATGATCTCTCCGCCATGGAGCTGCGCTATGGCCACACGGCGGCCTGCACCATCCCCACCAAGGTGACAGCTACCCAGCTGAAGGGCAGGGTGCTGGATGAGGAGATCGCAGAGGGGGCGGCATCCGCCCGGCCCCGGCGGCTGGACTTCCAGAGGCCCCTCTTTTTGCAGCAGGAGCGCAGGCTCACCGCTGCGGAACGGGGGACGGCCATGCATCTGGTGATGCAGTATCTGGAGCTGGGCGGCCCGGACCCGGAGGAGCAGGTGCGGCGGCTCACGGATCGGCGGCTTCTGACACCCCAGCAGGCGGAGGCGGTGGACATAGAGCGCATCCGGGCGTTTCTGGCGACGCCGCTGGCGCAGGAGATCCGGCAGGCCCGACAGGTCTGGCGGGAGTATCGCTTTGCCCTGCTGATGCCGGCGGCGCTGTACGACCCGGCGGCGGAGGGAGAGGAGCTGATGCTTCAGGGCGTCGTGGACTGCGCCTTCCGCACGGAGGAGGGGCTTGTGGTGGTGGACTTCAAGACCGACCGTCTGGCTCCCGGCGAGGAGCCGCAGCGGGCGGAGGAGTACCGGCCCCAGCTGGAGGCCTATGCTCAGGCGCTGGAGCGGGTGATGGAGGAGAAGGTCTGCCGCAAGGTATTGTACTTTTTCTCCACGGGCGCCACAATAAATTTGTAAATTTGCAAAAAGTGCTTGCATTTTGCCATGAGATGTGGTATCATCACAGTTGCCTTTGTGAAAGAGGACTATTGTACCAGAAAGAGGTGAACCAGAGCAATGAAGGAAGGAATCCATCCCAATTATCAGCAGACTACTATCAAATGCGCCTGCGGTAATGTAATTGAGACAGGTTCTACGAAGAAGGATATTCGCGTAGAAGTCTGCTCTAAGTGTCACCCCTTCTTCACCGGCAAGCAGAAGCTGGTGGATACCGGCGGACGTGTGGCGAAGTTCAACAAGCGCTTCGGTCTGGACAAGTAAAGACACTTTTTACAGGACCCGCAGCTTTTTGGCTGCGGGTCCTTTACTTTTGCCGCCGGGTATACTATATTATTAGGTGAAAACCGGAAGCGAGGATGTACATGGAACGCAGAACTTTGGAAGAAAACAGGGAAAATAAGAGAGACTATGCGGTGCTGGTGGGGCTGCGCTCCCCGGTGCTGCGGGAGGACAACGCAGACGAGGAGAGTTTGGCGGAGCTGGCGGCTCTGGTAGAGACCGCCGGAGGGCAAGCCGTCGGCACCATTTTGCAGAGCAGGGAGAAGCCGGATCCCCACAGCTTCATCGGAGAGGGCAAGGTGGAGGAGGTACGGCGCATGGTGCAGGAGGAAGAGGCCACCATGGTCATCTTCGACAACGACCTCTCGCCCTCCCAGATCCGGGTGCTGACGGAGATGACCGGGGTACAGGTGTTGGACCGCAGCGGCCTGATCCTGGACATCTTTGCCCAGCGGGCCAAGACCAAGGAGGGCTGCTTGCAGGTGGAGCTGGCCCAGTACCAGTATCTGCTGCCGAGGCTGGTGGGTATGTGGACTCATCTGGAGCGACAGGCCGGCACCAGCGGCAAGGGTCCCATTGGCTCCAAGGGCCCCGGCGAGACGCAGCTGGAGACGGACCGCCGCCACATCCACCGGAAGATCGACAAGCTGAAGGCGGAGCTGGAGGAGGTGCGGCGGGTCCGCAGCACCCAGCGCCAGCGGCGGCAGAAAAACGAGATCCCGGTGGTGGCCATCGTGGGCTACACCAATGCCGGAAAATCCACCCTGCTCAACGCCATCACCGGGGCGGGTATCCCCGCCAACAACCGGCTGTTTGATACGCTGGACACCACCACACGGCTGCTCACCGTCAGCGATACGCTGGATGTGGTGATCTCCGACACCGTGGGCTTTATCCGCAAGCTGCCCCACCAGCTGGTGGAGGCCTTCAAGGCCACGCTGGAGGAGCTGGAGTACGCAGACCTGCTGCTGCACGTCATCGACGTGTCCAATCCCCAGTGGCAGCAGCAGGCCGCCATTGTGGAGGACCTGATCCACGAGCTGAAGGCGGATCAGATCCCCTGCATCCGGGTATACAACAAGTGCGACGTGGCCTTCTCCGGGGAGCGGAGCCATGAGGAGGACGCCGTGTCCATCTCCGCCAAGACCGGGGAGGGCATCCCGGCGCTGATGGAGGCCATCGACCGGAGGCTGGACAAGGGTACCCGCCGGGTGGTGATCCATCTGCCCTATGACAAGGCGGGGATGCTGGACAGCCTCTATCGGGAGGCCAAGGTGGAGGATGTGGTCTATCAGGAGAGCATTGATGTGACGGCGGTGTGTCCCCCCAAGGTGCTGGGCCAGCTGAAGGACTATATCGAGGGCTGGACGGAGCCGAAGGAGGACTGGGAATGATGGAGACGGAACGGCTGCTGCTGCGGCCGTGGCATGAGAGCGATGCCGAGGCGCTGTACCGCTGGGCCAGCGACCCGGAGGTAGGCCCCGCCGCCGGATGGTCGCCCCACACCTCTGTGGAGAACAGCCGGGACATCATCCGGACGGTGCTGGCCAAGGAGGGAACCTTTGCCGTGGTGCCAAAGGGCGGGAACGGCGGCCCCATCGGCGCCATCGGCGTATTCCCCACGGAGATACCGGAGGGGAGGGGTGAGCCGGAGCTCGGCTACTGGATCGCCCGCCCCTACTGGGGGCAGGGACTGATCCCGGAGGCTGTGGAGGCGATGCTGCGCCGGCAGTTTCGGGAGATGGGTGCGGAGCGTGTGTGGTGCGCCCATTTTCCGGGGAATGAACGATCCCGGCGGGTGCAGGAGAAGTGCGGCTTCCGACACATCTGCGACACGCCGCCGTCGCCGTGGCCCGACGGAACGGAGCGTCCCGGCGTGTGTCAGGCCATTACGAGGCAGGAGTGGGAGGTGCGCCATGGCTGACGGCTTTCGTATCCCCTTTCAGGAGGCGGAGAGCGAGTTTGTGGAGAAGCGCTCCCGGTTCATCAGCCACGTGTGGCGGGTGGAGACGGAGGAGGAGGCCCAAGCCCGGATCCAGGAGACGAAGAAGAAGTATTATGACGCACGGCACAACTGCTGGTGCTATCTGCTGGGGCCGAATCTGGTGCGCTACTCCGACGACGGAGAGCCTCAGGGAACGGCGGGACAGCCCATGCTGAACGTATTCCAGCGGGAGAACGTCACCGGAGCGGTGTGCGTGGTGACCCGGTATTTCGGCGGTATCCTGCTGGGGGCCGGAGGGCTGACCCGTGCCTACTCCAAGGGCGCACGGGATGCCTTGGCGGCGGCAGGCGTGGCCACCATGGGCCTGTGGGCCCGTGTGCGGCTCAGCTGCCCCTATCCGCTGTTTGAGCGGGTGAAGCTGGAGATCGCCGCTGCGGACGGTATTCTGGACGATATGGACTACGGCGCTGATGTGACGCTGACGGTATCTCTGCCGTCGGAGAGGCGGGAGACCCTGCAGGGGCGGCTGACGGAGCTGTCCGCCGGAGGGCTGACCTTGGCGCTGATGGAGGAGAGCTACCGGCCCGGCCCACGGGAGGAGTTATAACGGAAAAGGAGAAGAAGGAATGAAGTACACGGAATACACCGACGAACAGATCCAGGAGATCAAGCGCCAGCGGGACCGGCGCAAGCGGCAGCAGATCACGGTCATCGTCTTTATCCTCGGCGTGCTGTTTGCGCTGGTGGGGATCCTGGAGCGGGGCGGCGCCATCTATCTGGTGCTGGGCATTGCCTGCCTGCTGATGGGCGTGCTGCTGCTGGTGGATCACATCCGCAGGGAACGGGAGGAGAAAGCCAAGAAACAGGATGTAGCAGATGCTGACAAGGAGTAAGCCTTGCCATTTGTTCACGGATTCTTTACGGAAAATCCCTTGCCCTGAGGGGGCTTTTCATGATAAAATGATATCGTAAGTAGAGATGCGAGGCGCATCTGCCCAATGTACGGACAGGTGCGCTCTCGTTTTGTCAGGAGAAAATTGGAAAAGGAGGAAGATATTTGTCTCGTAAGCCATTGAGCGTACAGGCGCAGCAGGATCGCCTGCGGCGCAAGCGGCGGGAGGCCGGAGAGGTGCTGACCATTTTCCGCAAGCCCCTGAAGGAATCGCTGACCTCGGTGCTGCCCATCACCGCCATTGTGCTGGTGCTGTGCTTTACTATTACCCCTATCTCCAACAACGCCATGATGGCGTTTTTGCTGGGGAGTCTGCTGCTGATCGTGGGTATGGGGTTGTTTACTCTGGGTTCGGAGATGTCCATGATCCCACTGGGTGAGGCGGTAGGTAAGGAGATCACCCGATCCAAAAAGGTGTGGGTCATCGTGGCCATCAGCTTTTTGATCGGCGTCATCATCACCGTGGCGGAGCCGGATCTGCAGGTGCTGGCAGGGCAAGTGCCGTCTATCCCGGATCGGGTCATCATCTGGTCCGTGGCGCTGGGCGTGGGGGTTTTTCTGGTGATCGCCCTGCTGCGTATTTTGTTTGCCATCCAGCTGTCGTATCTGCTGATCTGGTTTTACGCCATCGTGTTCGTGCTGGCGGGCTTCGTGTCCCCGGACTTCTGGGCCGTCGCCTTCGACTCCGGCGGCGTCACCACCGGCCCCATGACGGTACCCTTTATCATGGCGCTGGGCGTGGGCGTCAGCGCCGTGCGTAACGACAGGGAGGCGGGGGGCGACAGCTTCGGTCTGGTGGCCCTGTGTTCCATCGGCCCCATCATCACGGTATTGCTGCTGGGTCTGCTGTATAAGCCCGACGGCAGCACCTATACCCCGGTGAGCGTGCCGGATGCCAAGGACACGGCGGAGATGTTCCGGTCGTATACCCATGCGTTGCCGGAGTATTTCAAGGAGATCTTCCTTTCTCTGGCGCCCATTCTGGCGTTTTTCGTCCTGTTCCAGCTGGTCACCCGGCGGATGCACCGGCGGGAGGTCATGAGTATGCTCTTTGGTCTGCTGTACACCTACATCGGGCTGGTGCTGTTCCTTACCGGTGTCAACGTGGGCTTCATGCCCGTGGGCAGCTTCCTGGGGGAGAGCATCGCCGCCCATGAGAGCTACAGCTGGCTGCTGATCCCCATTGCCATGCTCATCGGTTACTTCATCGTGTCGGCGGAACCGGCGGTCCATGTGCTGAACCGGCAGGTGGAGGAGATCACCGCCGGAGCCATTCCCGCCAGCGCCATGAATGCGGCACTCTCCATCGGCGTGTCGGTGTCGCTGGCGCTGGCCATGATCCGGGTGCTGACGGGTATCTCCATCATGTGGTTTTTGATCCCCGGCTATGTGCTGAGTCTGGCGCTGTCCTTTGTGGTGCCGAAGATCTTTACCTCCATCGCTTTCGACTCCGGCGGCGTGGCCTCCGGTCCGATGACGGCCACGTTCCTGCTGCCCTTTGCCATGGGGGCCTGCGATGCGCTGGGGGGCAATGTGGTGACGGACGCCTTCGGCGTGGTGGCCATGGTGGCTATGACGCCGCTGGTGACCATCCAGCTGCTGGGCGTCAGCTATCAGCGAAAGCTCAGCAAGCGCACTCCTGTACCGGCCGTTGGGCAGGTGGAGGAGATCATCGAGCTGGCATAGGAGGGCATATGAAGCGACTGTATTTGATGATCACCATTACCAACCGGGTGATTGGCTCCAAGCGATTTGTGGATTTTTACCGGGCCTTCGGCGCACCGGTGGTGTTTACGGCGCTGGGCCGGGGGACCGCCAGCGATGAGGTGCTGAGCTATCTGGGTCTGGAGGCCACGGAGAAGTCCGTGATGCTGTCGGTGGTGACACCGGCGTGCAAGGAGGTGCTGATGAAGGAGTTGGTCACCACCATGCACCTGAGCAACCCCGGCACCGGCATTGCCATGTGCCTGCCTTTGAGCAGCATCGGCGGGCGGACGGCCATGAACTATTTGATTACCGGCAACCCGGAGGCGGAGCCGGATGTGGAAGTGAAGGAGGATGAGAACATGAAGGATGCAGCGTATCAGCTGATCGTGGCCATTGCCAATCAGGGCTACACCGACACGGTGATGGGAGCCGCTCGCAGCGCAGGAGCCCACGGCGGCACCATTCTGCACGCCAAGAGCACCGGCGCCGAGGATGCCGGGAAGTTCTTTGGAATGTCCATTGCCGAGGAGCGGGAGATCATCCTCATGGTGGTGCCTACCGGCGACAAGAACACCGTGATGCAGGCCATCATGGCCCAAGCGGGGGCGCATACCGAGGCGCAGGCCGTGACCTTCTCGGTGGCGCTGGAGGATGTGGCGGGGCTGTACCACATCAACGCCGACGAATAAGAGGCGGCGAGGGGCAATCTCCGATCAAGCGGCGCAGGGACGTGCCGCCTGCGGGAGTCCCGCAGCAAAAAAATTTGGATGCTTCAGCGTGAAAGCTGCCGGGAGGAGAGCCCCGGCAGTTTTTCTCTTGTCAAATCCGGCGGCAGAGGGTATACTAAAGGCGATATCCCATACAGAGAAAAGGAGCGATGTATATGGCAGTTCTGGAGCATCTGGAGCCGGGACGGGTATTTCACTTTTTTGAGCAGATGAGCGCTATTCCCCGCGGTTCGGGCAACACCAAGGCCGTCAGCGACTGGCTGGCGGAGTTTGCCAGGGAGAGGGGCCTGCGGTATCAGCAGGATGCGCTGAACAACATCATCATCTTTAAGGACGCCTCCGCCGGGTACGAGGGGGCGGAGCCGGTGATTTTGCAGGGTCACATGGACATGGTGTGCGAGAAGGCGCCGGACTGCGGCAAGGACATGACCCGTGAGGGGCTGGATCTGGCCATCGACGGGGATTTTGTCTATGCCAAGGGGACCACGCTGGGCGGCGACGACGGCATCGCCGTGGCCATGGCGCTGGCGGTGCTGGACGACGAGAGCCTGCCCCATCCTCCCATTGAGGCGGTCATCACCGTGGACGAGGAGACGGGCATGGACGGGGCCATGGGCATTGACGTGTCCGGCCTGAAGGGCCGCCGGATGCTGAACATTGACTCTGAGGACGAGGGCGTGTTCACCGTCAGCTGCGCCGGAGGCGCTCGGATGGACTGTGTGCTGCCGGTGCGGCGGGAGGTCTTTACGGCTCCTGTGCAGCGCATTACCGTTCAGGGGCTGGTAGGCGGCCACTCCGGCACGGAGATCGACAAGGGCCGGGGCAACGGCGTTCAGCTGATGGGCCGTGTGCTGGCCGCTGTGGCGGAGGAGACGGAGCTGCGGCTGGTGGAGGTCTGCGGCGGTCTAAAGGACAACGCCATTCCCACCGGCGCACAGGCGCTGATTTCCGCCAACGCCGAGGTCACCGCCGAGGTCTGCCGCCGCATGACGCAGTCCCTGCGGGAGGAGTACCGGGTGACGGATCCCGACGTAGAGGTAACGGTGGAGCCTGCCGAGACGGCCATGCTGCCCATGGACGCAGTGTCCACCCGCCGGGCGGTGTGCCTGCTGGTGTGCCACCCCAACGGCGTACAGGTCATGAGCGCCGACATCCCCGGTCTGGTGCAGACCTCCCTGAACATGGGCATCCTCACCACCGGCGAGACGGCGGTGCATCTGTCCAGCAGCGTTCGCAGCAGCGTGGAGAGCCAGAAGCAGATGCTGCTCCAGCGCATCGCCTGCCTGACGGCGGAGCTGGGCGGGGAGACCTCCACCCGTGGGGAGTACCCCGGCTGGGCCTATCTGCCGGATTCTCCGCTGCGGGATCTGATGGTGGAGGTGTTCACCGATCAGTACGGCTATGAACCCAAGGTGGAGGCCATCCATGCCGGTCTGGAGTGTGGGCTGTTCTCCGCCAAGCTGCCGGGGCTGGATTGCGTGTCCTTCGGACCGGATCTGAAGGAGATCCACACCTTCCGGGAGAAAATGTCCATCTCCTCCGTGCAGCGGGTCTGGAAGATGCTGGTGGAGCTGCTGCGCCGCATGAAGCCCTGAAAGGGAAGAAGTGAATAGAGAAACGCCCTCCGGCCATGCCGGAGGGCGTCTTTTGTTGATTTGTAAAGGGCTTACTGGAGCTGCTTGGCCTTTTTGGCGGGGAACTGGACCTGCGCCAGCACCACGGCAATGAACATCAGAGCACAGCCGATATACTCCCGCAGGGACATCTGCTGGTGCAGGATGATGGCACCGGCGATGACGGCGAACACGCTCTCCAGACTCAGCAGGATGGTGACCACCGTGGGGTTGGAATCCTTCTGGGCCAGAATTTGCAGGGTGTAGCCCACGCCGCAGGAGAACACGCCCACGTACAGCAGGGGCAGGATGCACTCCCAAAGGACGTGGAAGTCAATGGTGTCGAAGATCAGGGCCAGAATGGTGGACCAGATAGCGGCGAACAGGAACTGCAGGCAGGAGAGCTTCACGCCGTCGCAGCGGGCGGTGAAGTGGTCAATGAGGAGAATGTGTACGGCAAAGCACACGGCACACACCAAAATCAGCAGGTCGCCGGGGGCCAGAGAGAAGCCGCCCTTGATACACAGCAGGTACAGGGATACCACGCTCAGCACCACGGCGATCCACACCGGGCCGCCGACCTTCCGGCGGAAGAACAGGCCGAACAGGGGGACCAGCACCACATAGAGCGCCGTGATGAAACCCGCCTTGCCGGCGTCGGTGCCGGCCACCAGACCCGCCTGCTGGAAGTTGGAGGCGATAGCTAAAGCGGTGCCGCAGCAGAGACCGCCCAGCCACAGCTGCTTGCGGGAGGCCTTCTTTTCCTCCGCCGTGGGCTGGGGCCGGTCCTTCCGAGTGGTGTTCATGATGGCGATCACCACCAGCAGAGACAGTACGGCGATGAAGTAACGGGTGCCGTTGAAGGTGAAGGCCCCCATGGAGTCGGCGCAGATATCCTGCGACACGAAGGAAGTACCCCAGATAAAGGCCGCCAGAATGGGGAATACCACCTGACGCATTTGGTTGTGTTTCATGTGCTTGGTTCCTTTCTGTTTATTTTCTCTCTCTTATTTAGGCGGCTCCTTGCCCTCCGTGGGGTTGACGTGCCACTTGAATTTTTTCTCCGTTCCGTGGAGAAGGCGCTGGATATTTTTCCGGTGGCACCAGAGCGCCAGAGCCGCCACCGCCAGACACAGTCCTGTGTAGATCGGGTTGTGCGCATAGACGAAGTACACGGTAATGGGGGCGCTGCAGGTGGCGGTGATAGAGGCCAGCGAGACATATCGTGTGGTGAGCCACAGCAGCAGGAACAGCGCCCATGCCACGGCGGCCACCCGCCAGTTCAGCAGCAGCACCAGCGTGCCGCCGGAGAGGATGCCCTTGCCGCCCCGGAAGCCGTAGAACACCGGAAAGATGTGGCCCAGCTCACAGCCGAGGCCCGCCAGAAGCGTCCCCAAGGTGCCGTCCCAGCCCAGACAGCGGAAGAAGAAGCTGCCCAGCAGGCACGCCGCCACGGTCTTGCCCATGTCGCAGGCGATGACCAGCAGGGCGTATTTGGCACCGTAGGTGCGGTAGAAGTTGGTGAGACCGGCGTTGCCGCTGCCGTGCTTGCGGACGTCGTCCCGGATGATGAAGTGGGATACCATGAAAGAGCCGTTGAAGCAGCCGAAGAAGTAGGACAGCAGCATCACCAGCAATGCGGCGAAAGCCACGGTCACGTTATGCATCTTCTTCCCCTTTCTGGCGGATGCTCATGATGATGGGCGTACCCTCCAGCCCGAACACGCTGCGGATCTGATTTTCCAGATACCGGCGATAGGAGAAGTGGAAGAGCTTTTTATCGTTGCAGAACACCACAAAGTGGGGCGGGCGAATGCCCACCTGCGTCATATAATAGATCTTCAGGCGGCGGCCCTTATCCGTGGGGGGCTGGACACGGGTCTGTGCGTCCGCCAGAACGGAGTTGAGCATCCCGGTGGTGATCCGCATGGAGGACTGCTCCCGGACGTAGTTGATGAGCTCGAAGAGCCGGGTGACACGCTGGCCGGTCAGGGCGGAGATGAACACGATGGGGGCGTAGGTCATATAGCTCAGGTCCCGGCGGATATCCTCCCGCATCCGATCCATGGTCTTGTCGTCCTTTTCCACCAGATCCCACTTGTTCACCACGATGATACAGGCCTTGCCGGCCTCGTGGGCCAGACCCGCCACCTTGGTATCCTGCTCCGTGACACCGTCCTGTGCGTCGATCATGATGAGGCACACATCGCTGCGCTCGATGGCCATGGTGGCCCGCAGGACACTGTATTTTTCGATGTTGTCGTCCACCTTGGACTTTTTCCGCATACCGGCGGTGTCAATGAAGTTATACTTGCCGGTCTCGTTTTCAAAGTAGCTGTCGATGGCGTCCCGTGTGGTGCCGGCCACGTTGCTGACGATGACCCGCTGCTGGCCCAGAATGCGGTTGGTGAGGGAGGACTTGCCCACATTGGGCTTGCCGATGATGGCCACCTGAATGACATCGCTGTCCTCTTCCTCCTCGTCCTCCGGGGGGAAGTATTGCAGGCAGGCATCCAGCAGGTCGCCGGTGCCGTGGCCGTGGACGGCGGACACGGCGATGGGGTCGCCCAGACCCAGATTGTAGAACTCATAGAAGTCCGGGTCCACGGCGCCGGTGGAGTCCATCTTGTTCACCGCCAGCACAATGGGCTTCTTAGAGCGCTGGAGCATCCCGGCCACCTCCTGGTCGGCGGCGGTCATGCCGGTCTTGATATCGGTGACGAAGATGATGACGTTGGCGTTGTCGATGGCGATCTGAGCCTGCTCCCGCATGAAGGCAAGGATCTGGTTGTCGGTATTGGGTTCGATACCGCCGGTATCCACCAGGCGGAACTTGCGGCCGTTCCAATCGGACTCCCCATAAATGCGGTCACGGGTGACACCGGGAGTATCCTCCACGATGGAGAGGCGCCGGCCGATGATCTTGTTGAACAGCATGGACTTGCCCACGTTGGGCCGTCCGACGATGGCGATCAAGGGTTTGGACATGGGTATCAGCTCCTTCCGTTGTCCTGCCGGCTTTCCGCCGGGGCAAAGAGGGCGTCGGCCAGATCGAAGCCGTCCAGACCCACCACCTGTACGGGGCGGCCCAGCTCCTGAGACAGACGCTCTACTGTATAATCATCCAGAAATACCGTTTCACCGTGCCGCAGCATATGCAGCGGGATCAGCACCCGGTCTCCCAGCGGCCGCTTTTGCAGCTGGGCGGAGATGTCCTGTCCCGTCAGCAGGCCCGCCACGTCGATGGTGTGGCCGAAGAAGTCGTTGTCGATGGCCACCACCTCGCCCCGGAGGTCGGGAAAGCGGGCCTGTGCCTGCTGCACCAGTCCCGTCAGGAAGGGGGCCGCCGCTGTGCCGGTGGCGATGGTGAAGGAGGAAAATTCCTCCGGTACATCCACCGTATCCAGCGCTGCCAGAAAATCGTCCCCCAGCGAGCGCAGCATCCCCACGCCGTTTTCCAGCTGGCGGTAGCCCTCGTAGTAGTCCTCCTCCGGCAGGGGGCGGCCCGCCCGCAGGAACAGCTCGTCGGCGCAGAAAAAGCGCCGGGTGCCGAAGCGCTCCAGATTCTCCCGGCCGAATTCGTCTGCGATGTCGATGATCTCGGCGGCGGTGGCGGCGTCCACGGGGCGCAGCTTGGCAAGGCCCTTGCGGTACTTGGTGATGCCCACCGGCACCAGCGAGCAGCTGGAGAACTCCATCTCCGTCAGGTCCCGCAGGGTGCGGCGCAGCTGGTCGCCGTCGTTCCAGCCGGGGCAGATGACGATCTGCCCGTTCATGACGATGCCGGCCTCACAGAACCGGCGCATATACTCCAGAGAGCGCACGGCGTTCTTGTTGCCCAGCATGGTGCAGTGGAGCTGGGGGTCCGTGGTGTGGACGGAGACGTTGATGGGGCTGATGCGCAGATCAATGATGCGCTGAGCCTCCCGCTCCGTCAGATTGGTGAGGGTGATATAGTTGCCCTGCAGAAAGCTCAGCCGGGCATCGTCGTCCTTAAAATAGAGGGTCTGGCGCATTCCGGGGGGCATCTGGTCCACAAAGCAGAACACACAGTGGTTGGCGCAGCAGCGCATTTCGTCCATCAGATAGGTGTCGAAATTCAGCCCGAGATCCAGGCCCTCTTCTTTTTTGATCTGTACATTCCGCACGGAACCGTTGGGCTCCAGCAGCTCCAGCCGGCACATGGCATCATAGCCGTAGAAGCGGTAGTCCAGCACGTCCACGATCTCGTGGCCGTTGATGGTCAGCAGCTTCTCGCCGGGCCGGATCCCCGCCCGCTGGGCAGGGCTGCGGTGATCCACAGAGGCGATAACAGTACTCATGGATTCATTCCTTCACATTAGCATACAGCCTATTATAGCCAAATCACCGGGATTGTGCAAGCGAAATGAGGAATTATTCCATGAAAAATGATGCCCGCAGCCATGAAAAACTTTCATTTGCCGCAAAATTCACCTTGACAACCGGGGCGGAATGGGGTATGATAGTCATGCTTGTAAAGCAAATCGACTTTACATAGGAGGAATCTTCGTGAAAAACCAGACCTATCGCATGACGATGCTGTTCGATTTTTATGGGGAGATCCTCACGGACCGGCAGAAGGAGTTCTTTGATCTTTACTACAATGAGGATCTGTCACTGGCGGAGATCGCTGAGAACTACGGCATCTCCCGGCAGGGCGTCCGGGACGTCATTGTCCGGGCGGAGGCCGCCATGACAGAACTTGAGGATAAGACGGGCCTCATCCGGCGCTTCATGCAGATGCAGAAGAAGGTGCAGGGCATTGAGGACGCTGCCAAGGAGATCAGAACCATCAACTACCGGCAGTATGAGAATCCGGAGCTGGAACGGCTGACGGCGCAGATCTGCGAATATGCCGCCGCTCTGAGGGAGTAAGCTATGGCATTTGAAGGACTTTCCGAAAAACTCAACGCCGCATTCAAAAAGCTCCGTGGCAAGGGCCGCCTCACCGAGGCGGACGTCCGAGAGGGGATGCGTGAGGTGCGGCTGGCGCTGCTGGAGGCGGACGTCAGCTATAAGGTGGTCAAGGATTTTGTGGCGCAGGTCACAGAGCGCTGTGTCGGTGCAGATGTGCTGGACAGCCTGACCCCCGGTCAGCAGATCGTCAAGATCGTCAATGAGGAGCTGACGGCCCTGATGGGCGGCTCCAATGCTCGGTTGACCTTCGCCTCCAAGGGTCCCACCATTGTGATGATGGTGGGTCTGCAGGGCGCCGGTAAAACCACCAACGGCGCCAAGCTGGCGGGCCTGATGCGCCGTCAGTTCGGCAAGCGGCCGTTGCTGGTGGCCTGCGACGTGTATCGTCCGGCCGCCATCAATCAGCTGCAGGTGGTGGGCAAACAACTGGATATCCCGGTGTTTGAAATGGGTCAGGCGGACCCGGTACACATTGCCGAGGAGGCCGTCAAGTACGCCAGGGACCACGGCAACGACATGGTCTTTCTGGATACCGCAGGACGGCTGCACATCGATGAGGCCCTGATGGACGAGCTGAAGGCCATCAAGGCGGCGGTGAAGCCCACAGAGATCCTGCTGGTGGTGGATGCCATGACCGGTCAGGATGCGGTGAACGCCGCCTCCGCCTTTGATGAGGCGCTGGGCATCGATGGTGTGCTGCTCACCAAGCTGGACGGCGACGCCCGTGGCGGTGCAGCTCTCTCCATCCGGGCGGCCACCGGCAAGCCCATCAAGTTCGTGGGTACCGGCGAGAAGCTGGACATGATCGAGCTGTTCCACCCGGAGCGCATGGCCTCCCGGATCCTGGGCATGGGCGATATGCTGACCTTCATCGAGAAGGCGGAGCAGCAGTATGACGAAAAGCAGGCCAGAAAGCTGGAGGAGAAGCTCCGCAAGAACCGCTTGACGCTGACGGACTATCTGGATCAGATGGAGCAGCTGCAGAACATGGGCGACCTGAGCCAGATCGCCGGGATGCTGCCGGGGAATCTGGGCAAGCAGCTGGATGCCAGTCAGATCGATGAAAAGCAGATGGCCCACACCAAGGCCATCATCCTATCCATGACGCCGCTGGAGCGGGAGAATCCACAGATCCTCAACGCTAGCCGCAAACGGCGCATTGCCGCAGGCTGCGGCTTGCAGGTGGTGGATGTGAACCGGCTGCTGAAGTCCTTCGAGATGCTCCAGCAGCTCACCAAGTCCATGAGCAAGGGACGCTTCCGGGGGATCCCCGGCATGGGCGGGATGCCCGGTATGGGTGGCCATGGAAAAATGAAGGGCTTCGGGCGTAAGAAGCGGCTGAAGTGACCGGCGCAAAGACCGTAAATAAGTGCAGGAGCATTTATCAAATACAATTCTATTTTACATTATTGGAGGAAAAACAACATGGTTAAGATCAGACTGAGAAGAATGGGTGCTAAGAAGGCTCCTTACTATCGTGTGGTAGTGGCGGATTCCCGCTATCCCCGTGACGGTCGTTTCATCGAGGAGATCGGCACCTACAACCCCTGCGTGTCTCCCGCTGAGATCAAGATCGACGCTGACCGGGCCCGTGAGTGGATCAAGACCGGTGCTCAGCCCACTGAGACCGTTCGTGCTCTGCTGAAGAAGGTTGACGTTCAGTAAAGCGGAGGCAGAGGCATGAAGGAGCTGCTGCTCTACATCGCCAGAAGCCTTGTTCAGCATCCCGATCAGGTCACTGTGACGGAGGTAGAAACCGGCGATGAGCTGACGCTGGAGCTGCGTGTGGCCCCGGAGGATATGGGCCGGGTCATCGGCCGTCAGGGCCGCATCGCCAAGGAGATCCGTACCCTGATCCGCTCCTACGCACAGCGCACCGGCGTGAAGGCTTCGGTGGATATTGTAGACTAAAGGGAAGGCACATCCCGTCAAATCGTGTGAAACTCCCCCTGCGCCATATGGCGCAGGGGGAGTTTTAGTATGAGGTTTGGATGAGATCATTCCGAAAGGCATCCCCCATTCTGCCGGGGCGGCGGAATGGGGGATGGTCATAGGTCGGGATAGCTGTGCAGGAAAACTGATTTACAGCAGCTCTGCCAGCTCGTCTACCAGCTCACCGAACAGGGCCAGAGCGCTGTTGACGGGCTCCGGAGAGCTCATATCCACGCCGGCGATTTTCAGCAGGCTGATGGGGTCGGTGCTGCAGCCGCCGGAGAGGAACTTCTTATAGTCCGCCACGGCGGGCGCACCTTCCTTGAGGATGCGGTTGGCGATCGCCACGGCGGCGGAGAAGCCGGTGGCGTACTGGAACACATAGTAGTTATAGAAGAAGTGGGGGATTCTGGCCCACTCCAGAGCGATCTGGTCATCGGAGATCATATCCGGGCCGAAGTAGAGCTTATTGAGTTCATGATACTTTCTGCACAGGGCATCCGCCGTCAGGGCCTCGCCGTTTTCGGCCATCTTGCCCATGGCCAGTTCGAACTCAGCGAACATGGTCTGGCGGTACACGGTACCCTTGAACTGATCCAGGAAGTGGTTGATGAGATAGGCACGCTGCTTCTTGTCGGTGGTCTTGCTCAGCAGGTGGCGCATCAGCAGTACCTCGTTGCAGGTGGAGGCCACCTCGGCTACGAAGATGACATAGTCGCTGGTGCTGATGGGCTGATACTTGCAGCTGTGATAGCTGTGCAGGGCGTGGCCCATCTCATGGGCCAGCGTGAACTGGCAGTCCAGATTGTTCTTGTGGTTCAGCAGCACATAGGGGTGGGGACGGCTGATGCCGGAGGAATAGGCGCCGCCTCGCTTGCCCACGTTCTCGTAGACGTCGATCCAGCGGTTGTTGAAGCCCTCCTTCAGCAGAGCCACATAGTCATCGCCCAGCACATGGAGGGCCTCCAGCACGGTCTCCTTGGCCTGCTCATAGGTGATCTCCTTGTCGGCGTCCGCCACAATGGGGGTATAGACGTCGTACATATGCAGCTCGTCCACGCCCATGACCTTTTTTCGCAGGGCCACATAGCGGTACATCTTATCCAGATTGCCGTGGACTGCCTCAATGAGGTTCAGATACACCGGCACCGGCACCTCAGTGGCGTCCAGAGATGCCTGAAGGGTGCTGTCGTAGTGGCGGGCGTTGGCGAAGAAGCACAGCTGCTTGAACTGGCCGTCCAGCGTGGCGGCCACGGTGTTCTTATACTGGCCCAGCGCCTTGTAGTAGGTCTTGAAGGCACGGCGGCGCAGCTCCCGGTCGGGGCTCATCAGCATGGGGACGAAGGTGGCGTCCGTCAGCTGATGGGCATTGCCGGCCTCGTCCACCACGTCGGGATAGACCATATCGGCGTTGCGGAACACGCTGGCCACGTTCTCAGAGGCGTTGGCCATCTCGCCGGCGGAGGCCAGCAGCTTCTCCTCGGCAGGGGAGAGGATGTGGGCCTTGCGGCGGCGGATCTGATACAGGCTGCGGCGGTAGGTCTCCAGCTCCGGCTGGGCGGTGTAGAACAGATTCAGGGTATCCTCCGGGATCTCCATGATCTCCGGGGTGGCAAAGGCAGCAGCGCTGGAGATGGTCACCAGCGTGCTCATGGCTTTGCCGCGCATATCCTGATAGAAGCTGTTGCCGGTGTCCTCGTCGCCCTTGCAGCTGGCGTAGCCATACAGGCGGCTCAGCCGCTCCTCCACCTGATCCTGGAGCCGGAACCATGCCAGCAGGTCCTCGGCACTGCGGCCCAGCGTGCCACGGAAGGCAGTGATCTGCTCCGGGAGGGCCTTCAGAGCATTATATTCCTCATTCCATGCCTGATCGCTTTCATACAGGTCCTTCAGGTTCCATGTGTATTCCTCCGGAACCTCACTGCGCTGGGGGATGGTCTGGTTTGCCATATCTGATTCCTCCTATGATAAAGATACGTTAGAGACATTATACCATAAGTTTCCGAAAAGGGAAGTCCCCAGTTTCACGGCGGTGGCATAGAATGGGATGAGCCGCTTGGCTCACACATGACCTGTGAGGAGGAAGGACTCTTGTACACAGAAATCACCAACGCTGCGGCGGAGAATGAGTGCCCGGAGGGGAAGGGGCAGCTGCCGGGACGGTGCGCCGCTATGGCGTTTCCCTTTGTGGCCATGCAGGGGCAGGACCCCAAGCGCTACGATCAGCGGGAGGCCTTGCAGCAGGGGACGCTGTTCCCCGGACTGGACCTGCCGTTTCATAAGGAGCTGAAAAGCCGGTTCCCGGCGGCCAACACGGCGCTGTCAGAGCTGATGGCACTGGATTTCGCCATCGACGAGCTGGGGTTGTATCTGGTGACCCATGCCGAGGATCAGGAGGTGCTGGCCCTCTACTGGGAATATATCCGGTTGGCGCAGGAGGGGAGAGCCCGCTATGAGGCGCAGTACGGCCCCTTGACCCAGACCACCGTTACCGAGGGCGGCTACCGGTGGCTCAAGGACCCGTGGCCCTGGGATGAAGGAGGTTCGGACTGATGTTTGTCTATGAGAAGAAGCTGCAATACCCGGTACGCATCGCCAACCCCAATCCCAAACTGGCGGCCTTCATCATCAGTCAGTACGGCGGGCCGGACGGAGAGCTGGGAGCCTCCCTGCGGTATCTCAGCCAGCGCTACACCATGCCATACCCGGAGCTGAAGGCGCTGCTGACGGATATTGGTGTGGAGGAGCTGGGGCATCTGGAGATGGTGGGGACCATCGTTCACCAGCTGACCAGGAGCATGACGGAACAAGAGGTGAAGGACGCCGGCTATGAAGCGTACTTCGTGGATCATACCGCCGGGGTCTATCCCACTGCCGCCTCCGGCTTCCCGTGGAACGCCGCCTCCATGGCGGTGAAGGGGGACCTGATTGCAGATCTGACAGAGGACCTTGCAGCAGATGCTGCAAGCGCAAAGAACAACTTTCAAAATAGAAAAATAGAACAAGCCATTTCTACTGTTCTATAAAACAGCAGTACCACAATACTATAGAGGGAAAATCCAACTTTTGATACCGATTTGCCTTGTAAGTGAGAGCGTTCCGGATTTGGCGTTGGTGGTTAGTAAAAATGCGGCGGGAAATCAGTATTTAGGGCATACCTGCTTGACGCTTGACATGGCATACAATAATGCGCGTCTTATAGCGAGGCCGGACAGCGCATGGTTAAAACCTTAAATAGTGATCGACTTCTTCCTAAATTGCGTATATAATTAAAACATATTAGATATACTATTATCACTGATGATGCATTTGAAATTGATTTTGTTTTTTATTGACCTTGACTTTATCATTGAGCAAAAGGCCACACCATTCTGGTGTGGCCTTTTGTCTTCTATACAAAATATGTGCTGTTTTTGATATGTGCTGTTTTGCACATGGATACCTGTATGGGGGTGCATAGGGAAAATCTTATGGGATGAGAAAAGATAGAAAGGTAAATGGACAGTACGGAAGCCGGCTTTACTCAACGAAACATAGGCTGGGTATAAGCCGATTGGGGAACTTTCCTACGGGGAGGTTCCTTTTTGTGTTGCAGGGATATTGGCTTGGGCTGAGTGGAGAATCAAGGAGAAGGTGCTGAGCGAAGGCGTGTAGATGAGAAGGAGAGGCGGGTTGGAAAAATATTTTTATCATAGTAAAGTAATCCTTGACAGGTTGTTTACTACATGGTAAATTTTAGATAGAGAGTACATAATTTGACTTAAAAAATACTCTGAATTGGCAATTCTGCACGAACGAAAAGAGGCGCACCAAAAAAAGAGAGAGAAGAGAGAAAAATTGTATGAAAACGATGTGGGAAAAAGTCATCTCAGCGCTGTTGGCGCTGGTGATCCTTGTACAATTAGCACCACTGCCAGCGTTTGCGGCCACAGAGGGCGCAGACGGCGGCATGCTTTCTGAGCTGGAGGAGTCTGCGTCTCCGGCAACGCTGGAGGGTGAGGTGGAGGAGCTGCGCACGGAGGAGGGAAAGCACTTCCGCCTCACGGACGGCAGCTATCTGTCGGTCTCCTACGGCACGCCGGTGCATTATCAGGATGAAGAGGGCCAGTGGCAGGACATCGACAATACCCTGACCCCGGACGCCCGGAGCTATCACACGGGGGACAACGGCGGCGTAACGGTGTCCTTCGCCAAGGACCTGGCCCATGGGCAGCTGGCAGCGGCGGCCTGCGGGGACGTGTCTGTCTCTATGGGGCTGCTGCACCCGACGCAGGTGCAGCCCCTGCCGGCAGGGCAGCCGGACTATGACCGCAGCGTCACAGCGGAGGTGGAGGCGGAGCCGGCGGTCATGAGCCTGTCCGCCGGAGAGGGCTGGCGTGCGGAGGACCTGGTGCCTGCGGCGCTGTCTGCCAGCGTGCTCTACCGGGAGGTGTATCCCGGCGTGGATCTGCGCTATACGGCCCACAGCTATGACCTGAAGGAGCAGATCATCCTGCGGGAGAAGCAGGAGCGCTATCGCTACGATTTTCTGCTGACACTGGATGGCCTGACGGCCCATTTGCAGGAGGACGGCAGCGTGCTGCTGAACGATGCTCAGGGTGCCGCCGTCTACCGCATCCCGGCGCCGTATATGGTGGATGCTGAGGGCAACACCTCCAACGCCGCAGAATACCTGCTGCAGGAGACGGCGGAGGGAACGGTGCTGTCGGTAGAGGCGGACAAGGCGTGGATGGACGGGGCATCCTTTCCCGTGACCATTGACCCCACCCTCATCGCCGAGGCCCGGCGGCCGGAGATGAGCCGCAGCGCTGCCATCCACGCCACCTATGTGGCGCAGAAGGAGCCCAATACTACCCACAGCAACTATCAGGACCTGTATCTGGGCTACGGCATCACCGGCGGGGAGCAGTGGGGCTTCTTCCACTTCAGGACACTGCCCACCGTGCCGGAGGGCAGCGTAGTCACCGGTGCTGCGCTGAACCTCTTCATCTGGGTGGAGAGCGACAGCGATTGGGGCTACTCCAGCGTGGGATGCCCGGAGCTGCCGCTGGAGATGTGCGAGGTGACGGGGACCAACACGGATTCGGACAACGACTACTACGACTGGCTGTACTACATGACGTGGAACAACAAGCCCGCCGTGGATACCGGCCATGTGCTGGACTATACGCTGGTTTCCGCCGATTCGCAGGGCAGCTACGTCAGCTGGGATATGACCCGAGCCGTGAAGAAGTGGTACGCAGAGGGGACGGAGAACCGGACGGTGGCCGTGCTGCCGGCGGACCGTGGGACGTACAGCAACACCCACTGCGCCCTGGCCAAGGGCATCGCTTACAGCCAGACCTACACCCCCATATTCGCCGTGGCCTACCGCAATACCACCGGCATCGAGCCGTACTATACCTATAACACCATGGGCGCAGGCCATGCCGGAAGCGTCTGGCTGGCGGACGCCACTGGGCAGGTGAAGGTGGTGAAGGAGGCGGCATCCTACGCCTCCACGGTGAACCCCTTCTCTGTCAGTCTGGTGTATAACTCCGACTATTTCCTGCGCCGGACGACGGCGTATCTGCCCCACGGCAGCGGCATGAGCTTCGGCTCCGGCTGGACGCTGGACTGCGTGCAGAAGCTGGCCGCCCAGACCATCGACGGGACAGCATACCTGCGTTATACCGACGGAGACGGAACGGAGCACTACTTCCGCAAGGACAGCAGCCGGGGCTCCACCTACTATTACGACGAGGACGGTCTGGGGCTGAAGATCCGGTCCGTCAGCGGCGGCTATGAGATGTCTGACGACAAGGACAACAAGTATCTCTTCAGCGGAGGCTATCTGAAAACCATCACGGACGCCAACGGCAACAGCGTCTCCATGACCTACTCCGGCGGCAAGCTCACCGCCGTGACCCAGAAGAACAGCGGCGCCGACAGCATCACCGTGGCGGCGCTGACCTATACCGACCACCGGCTCACCGCCATCCGGGACGCCGCCGGCAGCACGGTGACGCTATCCTACACGGATGGAAAGCTCACCGGCATCGACAGAGACGGCACGGCGCTGGCACGGTATGCCTACTCCGGCCAGCGGCTGACGAAGCTGACGGATGCGGAGGCGGATTACAGCCTGAGCTTCACCTATTCCGGCGGAAGAGTCAGCTCCTACACGGAGTCTGCCGGGGGCAGCAGCGGCGTCCGGGTGGGCGTCAGCTATCCCAATGTCAGTCAGACGGTGTATCGGGACTACGGCACGGACCGCACCGCCAACACCGGGGACGACCTGCTGACCAGCTATCTTTTCGACTACGCAGGCCGGACGGTGAACGCCTATACCACCGACGCCTCCGGCAAGCTGCTGGGGGCCACCAACGCCGTCTATACCGGCAGCGGCAGCACGGATAAGAAGAACAACCGCACCCAGCGGACGGCCTCCATGGGCGAGAGCGGCACGGAACTGCTGAAAAACAGCACCATCTCCGGCTCCACCGGCTGGAGCATGGGTCAGGGGGCCAGCGTCGTCTCCGGTGTCAGCCGGGACGGCAGCGGTGGTTCCATCCGGATCAAGGGCAGCTGGCAGAATAAGGACGGCAACGCCTATCAGAGCATCACCGTCAACGCCCCGGCATCGGATACCTATATGCTCTCCGGCTGGGCCAGGGCGGACGCCATCACGGATACCGAGACCAAGGCTTCCAGCAAGGAGCTGGACCAGTTCAAGCAGTTCGGCCTGCGGGTGCGCATCGACTATTCGGACGGCACCCACGAGTGGCACTATGTCCCCTTCTGCCCGGACTTGAGCACATGGCAGTTTGCCAGCATGGCGCTGGTGCCCAGGAAGAGTGGGCAGAGCGGGCTGAAGGTCACCACCATCAAGGTGCTGCTGGCCTATGAGAAGAACGCCAACACCGCCTACTTCGATAACATCTCCCTGATCCGGGAGACGGCCCAGACCATGAAGTATGACGAGAACGGCAATCTGGTGTCCGTGACCACCACGGGTTTGAAGGCGGAGACCAACACCTACGACAAGGGGAACCTCATCCAGTCCGTCACCGGCGGATACGGGACATACAGCTATCATTATGACAGCAAGCACAACCTCACCTCTGTGACGGACGGCACGGTGACGCAGACCATGACCTACTCCGGGCAGGGCAACGTCACCAGGACCGCCCTCACCGGCGGCAGCCTGACCATGACCAGCAGCGCCGCCTATGACGCCGGGGGCAACCGGCTCACCTCCGTCACGGACAGCAGCGGCGCCACCGTGCGCTATGGGTACAGCAGCGGCGTCAGCGAGATGCTGGGGCTGCCCACCTCCACCACCGATGCGCTGGGGACCGTCAGCAGCAACCGCTACGATGCGCTGGGCCGCCTGACGGAAACGGAGGTTGCAGAACAGGCGGGGGTGCGGTATACTTACAGCAAAGGCCAGCTGTCGGCCCTGCACCGCACCGCCGGGGAGAGTGAACAGGTCTACGCCTTTGCCTACGATGCCTTCGGCAACCTGACGGCTCTGCAGGTGGGAGACCGGACGCTGGCGGGGTATACCTACGCCGCCGGGAACGGAAATCTGACTCGGCAGGCCTACGGCAATGGGTCCTGGGTGGGCTACGGCTACGATAGCCGGGATCGGGTCACACAGCAGACGGATTCGGAGGGCCGCACCCGTACCTACGCCTATGACCCGGACAGCCATCTCAGCGCCGTAACGGACAGCGACGGGCGCACGATCCGCTACGTCTATGACGGGCTGGACCGGCTGACGGACTGCACGGTGACGCAGGACGGGGCGCAGGTGCTGCATACCACCCAGAGCTACAACACCTACGGCCAGACCACGGGACAGTCGTGGGTGCTGGACGGCACCACCTATGCCCAGAAGTACACCTACGACACGGCGAAAAACGCCATCCCCGACGGCCTGCTGACCTCCATGACCACCGGAATGGGAGATAGTCTCAGCTTCTCCTATGATGCGCTGGGCCGCCTGACGGGAGTCGGCGGCAAGACCGGCCGGTCCTACGTTTACGCAGACGGGACAGGCGGCGCCACCACGCAGATCGCCCAATACAGCAGCTCCTTCGGGGGCAAGGAGCAGATCAGCAGCAGCTTCACCTACAACGCCGCCGGGAACATCACGGAGGAGACCACCGGCGGCAGGACATGGCGCTACACCTATGATGCGCTGGGCCAGCTGACGGGGGCCACCGACGGAACGACCGCCTATACCTTCGCCTACGATGGGGCGGGCAATCTGCTGACGGCCTCCGACGGCAGCGAAAGCCACACCTACACCTACGGCGATGCCGATTGGAAGGACCTGCTGACCGCCTATGACGGACACGCCATCACCTACGACGGCAGCGGCAACCCCACCACCTACTACAACGGGCGGGAGTGGAGCTTCACATGGACCGGCGGGCGGACCCTCAGCGGGGCCGACAGCACCGACGGCGACCGGGAGACCACGGTGGCTTACGTCTACGATCTGGACGGCCAGCGGGTGAAAAAGACCGTCACCGTGCGCAAGTACCACACCCATGCATATGTGGCCACGGAGACGGTGGAGCCCAGCTGTTTGGATGGATATACGCTGGAGACCTGCTCCTGTGGGGCTACGAGAAAAACGAATATTGTGCCGGGAACAGGGGAGCATAGTTATGGACGGACGATTCGCTTTCACCCTACCTGTGTAGATCCGGGATATAAATGCCGCATTTGCGATGTATGCGGCACGGAAGAGAAAACAGTTTATACACCAGCTCTTGGGCATGATTGGGTAGTAAATGATACGGAGACCCAAAGAACTTGTAGCCGATGCAAGAAAACAGAAAATATTTCCAGCATTTCACCGCCCAAGCCGCCTATTTCTGAATATGACCCCATCGAAACCCCGGAGGAACCGCTGGTGCCGGTGGAGGAAGCGGCTTCTGACGAGACTGTCGTTCAGGCCGAGGAAGAACGTATCGTAGAGTCGGAGGTAACGACCACTTACAGCTACCTCTACGCCGGGGGCAAGCTGCTGCAGGAGACTGTCACCACCGGGGACACCACGGAGACACACAATTTCTTCTACGACGGTGTAGGCAATCCTTATGCCATGCAGACGGGAGGAACCACCTACTATTACGTCACCAACCTGCAAGGCGACGTAGTGGCCCTGCTGGACGCCAGCGGCAGCACCGTGGCAAGTTATACCTACGACCCCTATGGGAAGATTTTGTCCGCAGAGGGCATCATGGCGGAGACGAATCCCCTCCGCTACCGTGGGTACTACTACGACACCGAGAGCGGGCTGTACTACCTACAGAGCCGGTACTATGATCCGGCAGTCTGCCGGTTTGTCAATGCGGATGGATATGCATCCACTGGACAGGGTGTATTAGGTTACAATATGTTTGCATATTGCAACAACAGCCCAATTATTGCATCCGACCCAGACGGGGAGTGGTTAAATGTCGTTGTTGGAATGGTTGTTGGTGCAGCTGTCAACTGTGGAATTGCTATAGCTGAAGGAAAATCTGCTGGTGGAGTAATAATGGCTACGGTATGCGGACTTGTAAGTGGTGGAGGCGCTGCAATGGGACTTGGCGCAATTACCGGGATGGCTACCAGCTTTATAAATGCAACTTATGACAATATCAAAAAGGTAAAAGATGGGACCGCAAGCATAGGAGAAGCTATTGTCGATACTGTTGTAAACACTGCTATGGGAGCTGCTTTTGGCGCGATGGGCTCGTCGAGCCCGGTGGACAGGCTGATAAGTAAGCAAGTTTCCGATGCAGGAAGAAATGGTGTTAGGGTGCTATTAAAGCAAAAGGTGATTCATCCAGTAGTAAAGAAGGCTGCCAAAAAAGCTGTGAAGGAGGCAGGCAGATATATAGCCAAAACTGTAACATCCGAATTTGTCTCCGGGATAATCTCGAATGGGATAACACGAGGATCAACTACGCTTGCAAGGAAGATGTATAGCGGCTATGTTGCAATGTATAAGTGATATGACAAGAAAAAAGATAAGAAGGCAAGTATCCATATATATTAAGACAGCCATTACTATAATGGCCTGTTTTGGAATGATCCTTGCAATGAGTGGTGTATGGCGTTACTTTTGGACATACTGGGAGATTAAGAGGAACCATGTCGAAGTTATAGAGGCTACATGCGTATCTATTGCGCAGAGTAAAACAGAAGAATGGTATCAACACAGTTGGTACAGGTATACTTATGATCTGCTTTTAGATGATGGTACTGTGGTTGCTGTTTACCAAGATGTGGTGAGGAAAGAATACCCCTCTGAGGAGTTATTCCAAGAAAAAATAGTGACAGGAAAGCCTATGAAGTTTACCTATATGCCCAGAGCGGTATTCGAAAACGGCTCCTATGAACTGCTTTCCATATCATATAGCGACAGCGGAATTTTTGGCCCTGAATGTATTGTGCAAGAATATGCAAGACGTGTAAAATCATGTGTGCTTGTATTTGCTATTTTCTTCTGTATAGCTATCATATTTTTTGCGATACCGCTTGTGTTGTATGTTTCAAAAAAATGGAAGCGTTATTCACAAAAACAAGCAAAAAATAAGAAAGAGTGATGAAGTATTTCCATTGGGATTCGTGGTTTTATTCTGGGAGATAGTTTTTCATGAAAATGGATAGAAAAATGCGAAGAAACACCGCAATAATTGCTGGTACATTTTTTCTGTCAGGGTTTAACTACCTCGCAGCCGGAATTTTGGGTGTTGCTTCAGGTGCCCGGGAATCTTGGTCCAACATTCTGTTTAGTTTCGTGTTGGTTGGCTTAGGGATCATGCGAATTTATGATGAACGTGAAGAAATGCATAGTATGGCAGAAGTGGTTTTTTCATGCGGACTATACTTCACATTAGGTGTAATACTCGTCGCTACGGAATCACTTTGGTGGGTAACAGCGTATGTGACTGAGACTGTCAGCGCTTTAGGGGTTTACTGCATCATAAAGAGGATACGACGAAAAAAACACTAAAAATAGGTTTCATTTGGAGCCTCTGGTGCCGGTAGAGGAAGCGGCTGCCGGCGAGACTGCCGTTCAGGCCGAGGAAGAGCGCATCCTTGAGTCGGAGGTGACGACTACTTACAGCTACCTCTACGCCGGAGGCAAGCTGCTGCAGGAGACTGTCACCACCGGAGACACCACGGAGACGCACAATTTCTTCTACGACAACACCGGTAAGCCCTATGCCATGCAGACGGGAGGAACCACCTACTATTACGTCACCAACCTGCAAGGCGACGTAGTGGCCCTGCTGGATGCCAGCGGCAGCACCGTAGCCAGCTATGCCTATGATCCCTACGGGAAGGTGCTCTCCGCCGAGGGAACCATGGCGGAGACAAATCCCCTCCGCTATCGTGGGTACTACTACGACGCCGAAACCGGGCTGTACTACCTGCAGAGCCGGTACTATGACCCCGCAACCTGCCGGTTTGTCAATGCGGATAATGCTAATTTAGTTGCTGCAAATGGGGACTTTGCAAGCCTAAATCTATTTGCATATTGTGGAAACAATCCGCTTTCAAGAGAGGATTCAAACGGAGGCTTTTGGGTCACTATCGGCATAATGGCTGTTGGAGGAATAATTGGTGCAGCAGTCAGTGCAGTTAGTTCGGCAGTTACTCAACAAGTGCTGACTGGAACAGTTAATTGGAAATCTGTTGGTGTTGCAGCTGTATCTGGATTTGTAAGCGGTGCTGTAGCAGCCAGCCCATTGGGTATCGTGGGACAGCAAATTGCGGGTGGAATTATTGGCGGCCTTTCTTATGCGGTAGACTGTTATGCCAATAAACGTGCAATGAAATTGGATGAAGCTGTATTTTCTGTGGGAATGGGCGTCCTTTCTGGTCGCATGGGAGGTCCCGGCGCCAACAGAAAAATGACGCTTAGTAATACGATTAAAGATACAAGGAGAACTTTTTTACGAGAGGCTCGAAGAAATAACCAAAAGTATGCTCAAAAGGTAGTTGCTTCTGCTATTAAGTATCGCAATAATGTACTTAGTAGCACGGCGTGGAGTGCTGGTTTCAAGTTTGCAGCAGGCGCAGGAGTGACAAATATTGCCACAGGGATGTGGACAAAAGCTGGGTTGCTTCCTAACGCTCCAACCTATGCTTTTTGGTGACACAAGGAGGTAGCTGCATGAAGCTTGAAGTTATATTCCTGTTTTTCGTAATATCTGTGTTGTCCAGCATAGTGTGCAAAAACTCTGCAACTGGTTTGATTAAGGAAGGAAAAACTAATCCCAGCCACTATCCCAAATGTTTTCTGACCACTCCCAAGTGGGTAAGGAAATATTTTGGCATCACGCAGACCGTTATTCCAAAGTATCTGTATTTTGAATTGCTTTTATCGATACTGTATGTGGTTTTAGGACCGATCAATTTTTTGATTTATGGAATTACAGGCTGGAAGTCAATGACCGCTGGCATATTAGTACTATTGCACATTGGACTGATTATCGTTAATACTATCTTTCTCGGAGTTATGTCCGTCTACATGAAGAAGTAAGGCGACCACCTACAGCTACCTCTACGCCGGGGGCAAGCTGCTGCAGGAGACGGTCACCACCGGGGACACCACGGAGACACACAATTTCTTCTACGACAACACCGGTAAGCCCTATGCCATGCAGACGGGCGGAGCCATCTATTATTACGTCACCAACCTGCAAGGCGACGTAGTGGCCCTGCTGGATGCCAGCGGCAGCACCGTAGCCAGCTATGGCTACGATCCCTATGGAAAGATTTTGTCCGCCGAGGGCACCATGGCGGAGACGAATCCTCTCCGCTATCGTGGTTACTACTACGACGCCGAAACCGGGCTGTACTATCTGCAAAGCCGGTACTATGACCCCGCAACCTGACGGTTTATCAATGCGGATAATGTCGCTGTAATAGCGGTGTCTCCCGAAAAGGCCAACTGGGACAAGAATCTGTTCGCCTATTGCGACAATGACCCTGTGAACCGCAAGGACGACGGGGGCGAGTTGTGGGAAGAGGTCATCGCCGTTGGCAAGGGGATATTCAAAGGAGCCCTTATCTTTGGAGCAGTGGCATTGGGCGTAGCAGTAGTCGCAGCTGTTACAGTTGCAACTGGCGGTGTTGGAACGGCTGTTGCTGCAACGATGATAACAACATTTGCAGAGGTATCCGCAGTAACATTCTTTTCGGCAACTACTGTCGGAGTTACTGCTATCGCTGTTGGGGAGGCAGCTTCTGCCATTGAGTATACAAAAGAAAAAGATCCTGATCCATATCGCAGACCCGGACAGAAAAAACAGGGCCGAGAGCGGAAGGAGAAGAAACGCCGAGATGGATGGGAAAATCGATCTAATAAACCAGCCAGACCACTTCCCAAGCATACACCGGGGAAAGACCACCGTAAACATGGCAATAGGAGAGAAATAAAATGAACGTTTGGCTGTCTGAGGACTGGCGCACCAATCACGAGATCGATACATATAAAGGTGGATTGCAGTGCCGCTTTGATTCAAATTGCGCTGACGAGGTAAAAGAAGCGTGCAAAAGGTTTACACGATGGCTGCGGAAGAGTTTCCAATTTCCTGTAAAAGTTTCGGTATTTTTCAAGGCAAATGATAGTATTGAAGCCTCAGATGGTGAATGTGTTTCTGCTCTTTTTGTTGAACCATACGAGAGAAGCGGACACCCACATATTTATATAGCCGTGGGTAGCTATGCCGAGCATAAAGACAAGGTTGGAAGAGACGCTGCTTTAGGTGGCATCTTGCGGTCAGCGGCGCACGAACTGACGCATTATTATCAGTGGCTAAATGATGTGCGGCTAACGAGAAGAGGATATGAAATACAGGCTCGCTATTATGCAGATGTCGTCATCGACTGGTATGCGACGACCTGTGAGCACCCGTAATGTACTGTTGAACCGATAAGGCGGAGGTTTTAATGATCTGGAGTTTTCTATTTCTGGGTATGATGATTGACCTCACATGCCGAACTGGTATATGTGAATGTTTTGAATATAAACAGCATAAAAGCACGTTTAAAAGAATGAACAGGGAGCGGAGCACTGCTGCAAGAATCTTGGGTATTTACTCCTCTAAATACACGCATGCTCCATGCCATATGCGGCGTTTCAAAGTGGCAAGAGTGTTGAATATTGTTCTGTGTGCGCTATGTATGTTTGTGACAGGTATCGTGAAAGATTGGCCATATGCCGAGATAGTATTCGGCGTATATGCACTAATATTTTTACTCCCCAGCATCATACAAAGTGTTGCACTTTCCGGAATAAATAGTAAAAGGATGAACTTCGATCGTTCCAAAAAGCCGTAAAGCTGTGACCATTTGCAAACGGGCGAACCGGCGGCAAGCTGCTGCAGGAGACTGTCACCACCGGGGACACCACGGAGACGCATAATTTCTTCTACGACGGTGTAGGCAATCCCTATGCCATGCAGACGGGCGGAACCACCTACTATTACGTCACCAACCTGCAAGGCGACGTAGTGGCCCTGCTGGACGCCAGCGGCAGCACCGTAGCCAGCTATGCCTATGATCCTTACGGAAAGATTTTGTCCTCCGAAGGGACCATGGCGGAGACGAATCCTCTCCGCTACCGTGGGTACTACTACGACGCCGAAACCGGGCTGTACTATCTGCAAAGCAGATACTATGACCCCGCAACCTGCCGGTTTGTCAATGCGGATAATGCCGCCGTAATAGCGGTGTCTCCCGAAAAGGCCAACTGGGACAAGAACCTGTTTGCTTACTGCGACAATGACCCCGTGAACCGCAAGGATGACGGGGGCGAGTTGTGGGCGAGTTGTGGGCGAGTGCGCTTATTGGTGGAATCGTTGGAGGAATTATCGGCGGGGTATCCTCTGCGGTTAATGATTATATCATGGGCCGACCGGTAACACTTGCGTCCGTTGCAAAAGGGGCAGTATCCGGTTTTCTTACCGGAGCAATATCTAATATGCTTCCGACTAAAAAAATTTTCACGGCGGTTTCAACAATTGGGAGTGGCATAAGCGCTTTTGTAACGGCAAAGACCTCTGGTGCAAGTGTAAGAGAATCGTTGCTATCTGCAATGACAGCAGCAACTTCTACATATTTATCATCCAAATTGGGGAAAAGCATGACTGGCAAGGGAGCTGAAGCGGCCAAAGGTATTGTGTCATTTTTTACTTCTGGTGGAATCGAGGGGCTTGCATCCGCTGGTCGGGGTATTTATCGGTCAGCCCAAAATTCTCACAGGCAAACATATACTACACCAGCGAATAATTATTCTCGATATCGAAGCATGCCGAAAAGAATGTTAACTTGATGAGATGATGGGAGGGACTTGGTATTTATCTGCAAGATGGAAACCCGAAGGAAGATATGTCAAAGCGCATTATTATTACGCTTGTGCTGATAGGGACATACATTTACTATCTGGTCTGCGCTCCAGATCAAACACTTGTAGAGAGGTGCGTCCTTGGTCTGGCGGTTCTGCTTTGCGTGATAAATCAGATTTACGAGCATGGATTGAACTGCCGGAAATACCACATTGGGAACGAAGGAGTTACAGCGATTTGGTATAGAAGAATACAAAAGAAATATAAGTGGAGTGATTTTTCTGCGTTAGAAATGTGCCGAATCGTGGATTGGCATACAGACGAGGTACAAATGATATGTGCAACAAAACCAATTAAAAAGCGAGAAGATGGCTGTGTTGATGGAGGTTGGATTGTGAGGCATCCGCTCACGGTATTGTGCTTCTACATTTCTTCACCAGAGGAAAGGGAGTATTTCTTTCGCTGCTCGCAAAGAGCAGACGACTAAGCGTGAAAGCAAATTCCAGTATGCGTTTATGCAATACATCCCCAGAACCGGAGGAGGAATTGGCGGCAGCGGTTTGGGTGTTTGTTTTGCTGCTTATAGATAAGAGAGGGGTGCTATAATATGAAAAATCCGTATGCAAAGGAAATGGATGCATTTATGGAGATGTATTGGAGAGACAAACTGGAAGCTAATGGTTTCTTCCCTCTGCGTGACTGTACGGAATTTGTTCGTATACAGGATGGCAATCTAATGCAGATTATTCTATGCTCTGGATTTGCTATGCCGGAAATTTTGTTCTATTCTCAAACCCTCTCTGAGTATATGTGGTGCAATTATCGCAATCAGGTGGATATGACGGCATATGCAGGGAACAACTACGCATATGCTGCGGTTCGATATGATCAGAACCACCGTTTTCTGCGACGAGAGGACGATTTGAATGTGCAGGTAGCATACGCCTTGGATGTATTGAATGCTATCCATACGCCGCAAGATATCTTGGCCCGGAATTTCGAGAAAGAGAGAAGCAGATATGGACGACCCTGTCTTTGGTATGAGGCGGGAGATATCGAGGGAACTTGGAAGGCGGTAAAGAATTCTACTTGGGGAAAGTCACCCTATTATAACAAGGACGTTCCCCCAGAAAAGCTGAAGCGGGACTATTGGCGCTCATGGATGCCGCTGCAGGCGTTTGCGGCGAGAGAGTGCCTTGCGAAGGACAGTCTCCAGCCGCTGGCGGATTTTGCGAAGCACTCCCGTGAGTTCAACATGAAGTACATTCAGCGCTACATGCCGTGGTTGCTGAAGTGAGTCCCTGCTGGATGCCAGCGGAAACGCCGTAGCCAGTTATGCCTACGATCCTTATGGGAAGGTACTCTCCGCTGAAGGCACCATGACGGAGACGAATCCTCTCCGCTATCGTGGTTACTACTACGACACCGAAACCGGGCTGTACTACCTGCAAAGCCGGTACTATGACCCTGCAGTCTGCCGCTTCATCAATGCGGATAATGCCGCTGTAATAGCGGTGTCTCCTGAAAAGACCAACTGGGATAAGAACCTGTTTGCTTACTGTGACAATGACCCCGTGAACCGCAAGGATGATGGCGGAGAGTTGTGGGAAGAGGTCATCGCCGTTGGCAAGGGAATATTCAAAGGTGCCCTTATCTTTGGGGCAGTGGCACTGGGCGTAACAGTAGTTGCTGCTATTACAGTTGCGACCGGTGGTGTTGGAACAGCCGTTGCTGCAACGATGATCACTACATTTGCAGAGGTATCCGCAGTAACATTCTTTTCGGCAACTACTGTTGGGGTAACTGCTATTGCTGTTGGGGAATACGAAGCATCCCTAAAAATGAGTAAAAAGCAAAAAGGGAGCGGAAAAGACAGAAGAAAGGAACCACCGGCGAAACGCAAACGTTTCTCAAGTAGAAAAGATGCATACGAAGCAGCAAAACGGGCAGGAAAAGGCGCTGAACCGGAACATCACCGCAATGGATCACGTGGGCCACATTACCATCCAAACGTAAAAAATTCGACAAGCTCTACCCCTAAAGGAATATCAAGGCATGACTACTATTACTATCCGCAGAGCAGATAAGAAGGAGTTTATTTAATGGACCAAATGATGGAACGAGAAATAGTTCATACGTTTTTCTTGAAAGAAAAACGAGCACGGGCGGAGTATGCCTTATGCTCTAAAAAACGGCGTACCTATATATGGGGGCTTGATGAAACATTTTTTTGCGTGTCCGACGGCATAGATATAACACTCAAGACACCGGATGAGGTTCGTGAACTGCTGATTAAATGCGGTGGACTTTGTTATGTGATATCTGTGGATGAAGAGATAGACGGAGCCTATTTGTCGATTACTGATGCACTACAAGTAGTGGGAAATGGTCCGGCGATCGTTGCCTTCCCTGAGACTCATAGGGTCTATTTTGAAGGCGAATACGAAATAGGCGCAAAAACAAAGCGGTTTATATTGGGAATATAACAACATGAATCTCAATGCAGCCATTACGAATGAAGCTATGTGGAAAATTGCTATTTGCACAATAGCAGGAATAATGGAAATTATCTCTTTACTTTTAATACTTTGTAATCGAAAGGAGGTCGGGCGACGCAACAAGCGAATTCGAGGGAAGTATACATTTACTGTATCAGAGTCCAGCATGATAATGTGGATTGGTTTTTTGGTTGTGACAGCAAGTGATGGCGTAGTTATCATGCAAACGCTCATAAGTGAAGTTACGACTTCATTTATCATAATGCTCTGTTCTGTTTTTGGGGCAGCCATTCTATTTGGGTTATATATGATTTTGCGAGCCATTCGAAGAAGATTGATCGTACAGCGAAATGAGATGACTTTTTACCCGACGTTCGCAAGGCCGTACACATTTACGGTTCATGACATCACATCGGTAAAATGCTATTGGCACAGTCCCGGAATGCCGACGGAGGTGCTTACTGTATATTTGCGGCACAATGGTAGACGGCGGAAGTTCAGTTTTGACAACACAACGGAGGTTGGCTATCATCGCTTGCGAGAAAAAATATTGGATGAAGTTCCACAAGAAAAGCTCCGTGGTTTCGAAGAATGTCCTTGGCTGGATGACGACTGAGTGATGGCGATTGCTGCCGCTGGCCCTGCTGGATGCCAGCGGCAGCACCGTAGCCAGCTATGCCTATGATCCTTACGGAAAGATTTTGTCCTCCGAAGGGACCATGGCGGAGACGAATCCTCTCCGCTACCGTGGGTACTACTACGACGCCGAAACCGGGCTGTACTACCTACAGAGCCGGTATGTTCCGCTCCGCAATACGATGACCCAGATGACGGATGGAGGACCACGGGATCGCCGCTATTACATTGAATCACTTGCGAAGAAGTATTCATTGGATACGGAGAACACATGCTCCCGTAGTACGGGTGTCCGTTATACAGCGTCAACGCCTACCAGTGAAATCAATTCCAAAAAATATGCTTTAGGAATAGCGAAGGTAGAGAAAGGAAAAATTGCTACTACGTCTGCATTCCCAGATGCGGCAAAAATACGTCTCGCTTTTGCTACGGTTGATTTTGCCGGAATTGACTCATCTATTAGTGTACCAGTGAACAAGAACTTCAGCAGTAATCTTTACTTAGATGGAATAGGTGTTTCGTTTACGGGTGATAAATATGGTGATTGTCAGGTGGTGAGTAGCCTGAAATTCAATATTTTAGAAGAAACGCTTGAGCTAAGAGTAGCGACAATGCAGACCGGAAGTAGCGGAACCATATATACAACCTACACCACTTATAGCATAAAACTATGGGCAGTGGCCTTGGGCGTAATAGCAATAGCAGAGGGAGTACCCGCAGCTGTGATTGCTATCGGCTAAGTATTAGACCGCTATTATGGAGATCATCAGATGAAAAAAAGATTAAGATGGATTATAGGTATTGTATTGGGTATACTGCTGTGCTGTGCTGTGTTCTATGCGCTATGTATGGTAGAGAAAATTTTAACGCCTGAAAAGGTATGCGCCACGTTGCAGGAGGCGATAGGTGCTGATAAAGATTTTGCTGACTATATAGAAATCATGGCACAATCGGAGGTAGAGGGGTATACATTTGTTGCCGCCAAGGTTTCCGGTAAAGAGGAGGGGGTACACATTCAAGCAGGGGTTTTCCAAAAAACGGATGAAGGATGGATTTCTCCAGCAAAAGGAATTCTTCCTGTTTCAGATAAGGTTGCGGATGTGGGAGATAGTTTCTGTTTTATAGATATGTACCGCATTGTCGGAACAAATGGATACTGCATCAATATCGATTTACCAGAGGCGTCTGACATAGTTCCAAGTTTTGCTGATTCTATGGGTTCTGACTTTGAAACTTACAGCTATCAATCTGTTCCAAGTATCGGATATAGTGCATGGGCAATTCTACCAGAGTTGCCAGATGGCTATACAGTATATGTCAACCAAGAACCTATTGTGATAAAGTAGGGAACATGGCATAGGGCTTGTAGCCCTATGCCATGCAGACGGGCGGAGCCATCTACTATTACGTCACCAACCTGCAAGGCGACGTAGTGGCCCTGCTGGACGCCAGCGGCAGCACCGTAGCCAGCTATGCCTATGATCCTTACGGAAAGATTTTGTCCTCCGAAGGGACCATGGCGGAGACGAATCCTCTCCGCTACCGTGGGTACTACTATGACACCGAGAGTGGGCTGTACTATCTGCAAAGCAGATACTATGACCCCGCAACCTGCCGGTTTGTCAATGCGGATAATGCCGCCGTAATAGCGGTGTCTCCCGAAAAGGCCAACTGGGACAAGAACCTGTTTGCTTACTGCGACAATGACCCCGTGAATCGCAAGGACGACGGGGGAAACATCTGGAAATGGCTTCCCTTTATGGAAAGTGGCGATTGGGGCTTTGTCCACACACAGGTGCAGTTGGATATCCTTCGTTGGAATAAGCACCGAGAGTTAGGCCAAGAGGTGGAGACTGATATTGGCACGAGGATGGATATTTACTCTTATTTAACGGGAGAGGTATGGGAGGTGAAACCATACTCCAACGGAAAAGGATGGGAATTAGCGACTATTGCGCTTGAAAGCAAATATGTCGGGCATTATTGTGGTACCCAACAAATTATCAAGGGGGCAGCGAACGCCTTCACAGGCTCCTTCAGCGTGACTTATAAAGAATGCACCATTGATGTGACATACTGGACACCGGCATCCGGTGTAGTTCTTTATGATTTTAAGACAACAAGGAAGCGGGCTCAACCCGAGGTCCAGCATGAAACAGTTAAACCTCGTTCGGGAATTCCATTCTTGTGTGTCCCACGGGCAAGATATGGAAGTCCCAGAACCGGGGGAGGAATTGGCGGCAGCGGTTTGGGTGTTTGCTTTGCTGCATACAGATAAAAGGAGTGTGATGTATGCGAAATCCATATGCAAAAGAAATGAATACTTTTATGGAGATGTATTGGAAAGATAAACTGGAAGCCAATGGTTTTTCCCCATTGCGTGATTGTACGGAATTTGTTCGTATACAGGATGGTAATGTGATGCAGATCATCCTGTGCTCTGGCTTTGCTTCACCTGAAATTTTGTTTTACTCTCAAACTCTTTCCGAGTATATGTGGTGCAACTACCGAAATCAGGTAGATATGACTTATTATGCGGTAAACTTCTATACAGAGGCGGGGACACGGTATGATGACAATTTTCATTATATAGGCCGTGAGGAGAACCTCCATGTACAAGTGGGGTATGCGCTGGAGGCGCTGAATGGTATACATGAACCAAAGGATATCTTGGCTCGGCACGATGAAAATGAGAGATTGTACCATAGACGACCCTGTCTCTGGTATGAAGCTGGAGATATCGAGGGAACTTGGAAAGCAATAGAAAATTCTACTTGTCCCACATCTTACTTGTATAAGGAGGACGTTCCTCCGGAAAAGCTGAAGCGGGACTATTGGCGGTCATGGAAGCCGTTGCAGGCATTTGCGGCGAGAGAGTGCCTTGCGAAGGACAGCCTCCAGCCGCTGGCGGATTTTGCGAAGCACTCCCGTGAGTTTAATATGCAATACATTCAGCGCTATATGCCGTGGCTACTGAAGTGAGTCCCTGCTGGATGCCAGCGGAAACGCCGTAGCCAGTTATGCCTACGATCCTTATGGGAAGGTGCTCTCCGCCGAAGGTACCATGGCGGAGACGAACCCTCTCCGCTACCGTGGGTACTACTATGACACCGAGAGCGGGCTGTACTATCTGCAGAGCCGGTACTATGATCCGGCAGTCTGCCGGTTTGTCAATGCGGATGGATATGCATCCACTGGACAGGGTGTATTAGGTTACAATATGTTTGCATATTGCAACAATGATCCAGTAAATCTGAACGACTCGAAGGGGGATGTTCCGCTCCGCAATACGATGACCCAGATGACGGATGGAGGGCCACGGGATCGCCGCTATTACATTGAATCACTTGCGAAGAAGTATTCATTGGATACGGAGAACACATGCTCCCGTAGTACGGGTGTCCGTTATACAGCGTCAACATATACCATTAATGCATCACAGAGACTTACTTTGGGTGTAGGAAAATTTGAAACAGGAGCTGGTTCTACAGCACCTGCATTTCCAGATGCTTCTAAAATACGTCTTGCCTTTGCTACGGTTGACTTTGCAGGAACCAACTCTTCTATTAGTATACGGAATATAAAAAACTTCAGTAACAACTTTTACTTAGATGGTGTTGGTATTACATTTTCTGGTCCTGAGTGCGGTGGATGCCAAACAGACTATAGTCTAAAGTTCAATATGTTGGAAGGGACATTTGAACTAAAGAGATCAGTGCTACAGACTGATGACAATGGCATCATACACACTACCTACAGCGCTTATAGTATAGAACAATGGGCGGTTGGTTTATGTGTGTTAGCAATTATAGAAGGAGGCCCTGTAGTTGCAATCGCTTTTGCCTAAGCCTTAAAGCATTTTATTGAGGTTGCTATATGAAAAATAAGAAAATTAGACTGGTCATTAGCGTGATGCTGACTATACTGGCGTGTGCCGCTGTGTTCTATGCGCTATGCATTATGGAAGAAATTTTAACTCCCAAAAAGGTGTGCATCACGTTACAAGATGCAATAGATTCCAATAAAGAATTTGCGGGTTATACTGAGATACTGACTCAATCAGAAACAAACGAGTATACATTTGTTATTGTAAAGGTTCCCGGTAAAAAGGCAACGCTAAATATTAAAATGGGAGCTTTTTCGAAGACGGATCAAGGCTGGATTGTACCTGCCAAAGTAGTATTCCCTATTTCGAACCGAGCTGCAGATGTAGGCGATAGTTTCTGCTTCATAACGGTATACCGCATTTCCGGTTCGAGTGGTTACTGCATTAACATTAGAATGCCGGAAGAATCAAGCGGCGTTCCGAGTTTTACCGACTCTATGAACTCGGATTTTGGAGTTTATAGTTATCAGTCTGTTCCAAGCATCGGATATGACGCATGGGCAATTCTACCAGAACTGCCGGATGACTATACGGTATATGTCAACCAAGAACCTGTTGTGATAAAGTAGGGAACATGGCATAGGGCTTGTAGCCCTATGCCATGCAGACG
>OJPK01000213.1_pt1 | contig 42092 bp, 79 predicted proteins | sample 1598491 | NCBI WGS metagenome assembly OJPK01 (sample SAMN03922487, study PRJEB24848) | human gut metagenome | isolation source: stool sample | host: Homo sapiens | place: Germany | collected 2011-05 | reverse complement strand
TTTCTCGCTTGATATCGTCGAATCGGTTTAAAATACTTTTATATTTCATCCCCGGGGCTAATTTAACTAAAATTTGCGTTAAAATAGCCCCTTGTTTAATGTCTATTAATTCCGCTTTTATTTTGTAATTTTTTAAAATTTCGATGATGTTTATCATTTCTTAATAACTTCATATTCTATTAAAATTTTTTCTAAAGTATAAGAATCAATATTGATATTCTTAGACTCCATTTCTTTTTTTAATTCCTCTATTTTCCGCCCAAAATCCGTTTTTTCCATGTGGTCCAAAATTTTAACAACAATCTTTTTCCCGTTCAAATCGAAAGACAATAAGTTATAAATATAAACATTTTGGCCCATATTTTCCCTTTTTATATCTTTACCGAAATTAGGAATATATATAAATAATGTTAAAACCTTGCAGCCCTCATAATTTTCAAAATTTGCTAAATATGATTTTTTTATTGAAAAATCCGCATGTGTCGATTTTTAACCTTTCCCCGTTATATCTAGCGATGGGTTTCCCAAAAAGGAAAACAACATAATCGCAACCAATTCTTATTATAGTTGTGTTTGAAGAGATTCGCCCCTGACGGAAATTTTTTAAGGCATATCCTGTATTTATATCAACTTGTCTCATTTTTAACCCTCCTATTTAGTTAATATATTTTTAAATTATCACCTATTTTAAATTTGTCAACTGTTTTTGTTAAAAAAAATCTTTTGCGATTCTTTTAAATTCTTCTTTTGCTTTTCTTTTGCAATAGTCAAAAGCGGCGTTTTTGCCTAGAACATGAATCAGCAGCATCGAAGGATTATAAATAGGCTTCATGTTCTCCATATAATAAAAACGTCCGGAAACATATTTAAAACAAAGATCGCCAAGGTTAAAAACAAATCCTTTCCCTTCTTCATCCTCAAAACTTTGTATATATTCGCAATCGTCAAAAGATTTTTTTAAACATTCAACTTCTTTTTTATTTAATTTTTTTCATTTTATCCCCCTTTTTGCTATTAACGTATAATCATATTTATATATATTTCATAAAAAAAATAAAGTCAACACCTTTTTTTTATTCGTTTAAGCTGCTGCAATTTCGCATTATTTTTTTCTGCTTTATCCTGTTTTCCGCATCGCTCAGAATCGCATCGCACTATAAAATTTTTTAAAATCGCATCGCACTATAAAATTTTGGGAAACTATATCGCACTATAAAATTTTTTCGAGGATAAATTATATTTTCTCTTGCCCTATAAATATCTTACAAAAGTTCATACTATATCTTTTTTTCTTAAATTTTCATCCGATTTATATTTATCTAATTCTGTAAGTTCTTCCAGCACTAACTCCTTGTTTATAAAAGGTTTTAGTGAATTTACACTAAGATATTCTTCCAGCACTCCACCTTCTACATTTGCAATTGACTTTACCGCAGCTCGCATACTTATCAGTCGTTGGCCTGTATTAGAGACATAGCAATCAATTTCCTTATTTGCTTAATTAATATATTTAATATAGTTAATACATTGATTATTTTAATATTTTATATAATTCACAATACATGCTATAAAACAAAAATTATATATTCAATTTTTTTTGAAAATCCATTTGAGTCAACCGACCGGGGTACGTTTAATCTGGAAATTCATTTAAGTCAAAGTGTAGGGGTATATTAGTTAACAAAAAGTTAATTTTAAAATATATTAAGCATTAACAATGAGTTAGTATAAAATGTTTTGACAAAAAAGACAAAATATGTTATATATATATTATGAATTTTGTTACTAAAATTTTAACACTTTTAGGGGTTTTTATTTTTCTCACATTATTTGAGATATTAATTTTATTAGCGATTTAGAAAACAAACAGACAATGATAGAAAACTTTTCAAATGTAAAAGAGCTACGCTCTTACATAAAATCAATTTCACTCGATAGACTAAACTTATTAATGGCCATGGCTGGAGTATCTGATGAAGAAAAACAGCTTGTTATTTTGCGATATAAGCACAAATATAGCTTGACTAAGGTTGCATATATGAAAAATACGAACATTGCATCTGTGAGCAGAAAATGTTCTTTAGCATTAAAACAAATCCAAGACCATTTATCATTTAATCAAAAAACAGATAAATAATCGTAAATTTTATTTTTATTTTTGTGGTATGTTTTAAATAGATGTTAAAGAGGATAAAATGAATCTAACACACGAGAAAACATCAATATATAACAATATTTTTACTTGTTATGTCGAAAATGGCGGAATATTTCAAACCGATTATATAGGTAATAAAATCGGACAACTCGGTGTAACAAATGAAACATATTCAGCTTTGAATAGTAAATATATTGATTTAAAAAAGATTTGCGATACATATTATAATAAACTCGTGGATGCGGGGATAATAGAAAAAGAAAAAACCCCTGAAGAGATAATTAAAGAGCAATCTGAATTGATGAATCAAATGCTTCTTCAAATGAAAGATATGCAAAATGAAATTAACCAATTAAAAGAGAAAAAAGATGTTCAATGTGATGAATCTTCTTCCAGTCTTGGGAAAAGCTGTGGGGTTAAATCAGGAACAGCAAAAGAAACTCCAATCAGCAGTGACAAAGGCACAGGAAATAATGGGAAAAAACCAAAATCCTCTTGATGCCCTAAAAGAAGCCGGAGTTCAAACAAACTTTGTGAATAAAATTATTGAAAATTTAGACAGTCCGAAAGCAAACATTGTAATGAACGTACTTGGGCTGGATAAAGGAGAGGTGGCAAATAACCTGCAAACAATTGCAGGTTCTGCTACTTCGCCACAACCATCATCTGAAATTGTGCGAGATGATGATTTAGAAAAATACAAACGAGCATTAACTCGTTTATAGCACTTGTATTAATTATGGAGTATTATTATGGATAACAGAGATAGCACTTTTAGCTGGGGATGGGTCATTTTCATTGTCCTTATTCTGTGGTTCTTTATAGGTGGAAACATGTGGAATCGCGGATGCAATAATTGGGGCGGATGTGACAGAACAACAAATTGTGAAGTTGAAAGACGTGGTTTAATTACGGCCGCAGAAACAAACTTCAGAATTATCGACCAAGCCAATGCAACTCGTGATGCCGTAACTGCTGCTTCAGCTACAATCGGAACAAAAATAGATTTCTATGAATATCAAAACTTACGGGATAAACTTGCAAAAGCCGAAATGGATAATTACTTCCTAAAAGGTCAAATTGCAGCAGACCAAAGATTTGGCGCATTAGAAAAACAAATTTCTACAATTAGCTGTAACATGCTAAAGAAACCTGATGTAACAGGCATCGGAGCTGTATGCCCCAATGCTGGAATTATCAATGGTTTAGGAATTGAAAGTTCTGCCCAAGTAGCTCGCGGATATAATTACGGATGCGGATGCAACGGTAACTATCCTTTAGTTTAAGCATTTAGTTATTCGGGGAGGTAAAACTCCCCTGATTCCCTCTTTTATTTTAGGAAAATAAAATGAATAATTGTATATTAACTGTGAAAAGTACATCTGTTGTTGTTACAGGAGGTAATCTAGAAATTACAATTCCAGAAGTAACATTAACAAATCATCAACCTTTTCGTTTGATAATTTGCCAGTCAATTCCTGCCGATGCAGCAGTTGACCAAGTTATTCTAATAAATGGAACAACTCAGATACCGATGATGGTAAGAACAGGAAACTATTTAAGAGCTGACCAAGTTAGATGTCGTAGATGTTATGATTTGGTTTATGGTAATAATCCTATTCACGCTTCTTTACTGTTTTTTGTTCCAAGAAGTTGTTATGATGTAGTAAATGTTACCACACCTGCACCGACAGAAACAGCTGATGCCGTTGCGGCTCAAGAAGTCGCTGTACCAAACGAATCAGTGGATATTCCAACTAATGTTTGAAAAGCTCCTGTTAGTGTTACGCTAACAGATGATGAAGTAGAAAAGGCAAATAAAGGGCTTGCAAAGATTAATAATAAAATTAAATCTCTTGGAAGTAAAGTCGATTCTATGTTATCAAAACTAAAAAGTATGAGGTTATGATATGAAATTGATGTATGTTGCATTGGGAGCTTTGTTAGATTGGGTTATGAGAACTGAAGAAGGCAAAGACTTCGCAAATGATATACTAAGAAATGGTATGTCAAAGGCTAAAAAAATGGGCCGCATTCGTAAACATGGTGGTTATAAATCTAAATATGATGATTATGATGATTATGAAGATGATGACTACTATGATGACGACGAAGATTGGGATGATTACGAGAAACGCCGCGGTGTAAGAAAACGCGGGATGGCAGGAGAACGTATCGACCGAGAAAGAGAACGAAACCGTGAAAGAATGAACCGAGAGGATGATAGAGAATCTGATAGAGGTTATGACAGAGATTATGACAGATATGAGAAAAGAGGTTCTACAAGCGCCGCAGGATATACGCCCGGGAACGCTTATAACAACCCATCTATGAACTCAAATAATTCCATGAGCGGTTCCAGCGGAGGAAATTCGTCTGCTAGATACTAGGAGACGCTATGTATCCACAACAAAATGAGAATGCAATCTTCCTCCTAATATTATTATTTGTTCTTGTACTTTTTATTACTGTAGGTGTTTCACAAAATAAGAAATCCGAGCCTAAAAAGAAAGATAATTTCTATACTAAAGCTCTAAAATACTATCGTAAGTATAAGACTATTAAAGGATTATTTGAATAATGAAACTTAAGAACTTATTAGAGAAAGCTGTACAGTTGCCAGAAAGCAAACGCGAAGAAGCTATGGAAGTTCTCGAACGTCATTTTAAAGAACTTAACAAGCAACAAAAATGCGAACTAGAAGAGCATTTAGATTTTGCAGTTAATGGACCAGAATTGACAAAAGAAGCTGCCGATGAATCTATCACTGAAATGTATAACGATGCAGGAGAAGAAGGACGTCATTTTACACATGATGAAATTAAACAAATTGCATCAACAAAAGGTATAAATTTCAGCACAGAAGACTTTAATGAATTTGATTTTGATTGGGCTGTACATATGTTTTATTACGACCAAAACAAATTCTTAAAAAAAATAGCAACAGATAGAAGTAAAATTCTTGACTATTGTGCAGAATTAGCATTAGGATTTCTTGATGACCCCGATGCACCTAATGGTGGGAAAGGAAAAGCAAAGAAATATATTTATGCTATGAAAGATTGATTTTCTAGGGGCTAGGCCGTGTCGTCTGGTCCCTTATCTTTAAACTTATAAAAATCAACTAAATTATTTGGAATATCTCTGAATATACAGATATTTTTCCAGTTTTCAACAAGTTCTGCATATTTATTAGACAGAATAAAATTTCCTAATTTTTTTCTTGCTTCATCCGGAGATATATCATACTCTGAAACAATACACATAATTAGCTCATTAAAATATTTTCTAATTTTATAATCATCACGCATTTTATCACTTCTTTGTTTTTTAATCAAATAAAACTATATTTATTGCAGTAGTTTTATTTAATAGTAATTCAAGTCATTTTTATCCAATACTTTAGTTAATAAGTTATAAATAAATTCACATTTCGGACAGTTTTGCATGGTTGCAAAATTGTTACTGATTTTCATCTTCATTTTTACCTCATTATAAGGTAAACAATAAGTGAGGCGCCCCAAGTCATGAGGAAAGCCAGTGTTGTTATAAATGTTACAATTCCGGCAAAGCACCCTTCATCGTTGACTGCCACATAAAGTATTGAAACAATAGTTAATAAGCTTAATATAAAAAAGTAATGAATCATTTCAAACAACTCTCAATTTGTTTCATTAATTCCTTAAGCTTTGAAATCCGGCCAACATCAAAATCGGTTGAGCTGAATAAATCACTTAGCCAATAATTTGACATTGTAACAAAGCAGTAATTATTAATGAAATGGTTATACTCAACCCAAGTACCTGAACCTTGTTCGTTGATTGTGTGAACGTATTTTGAATAAACATCTCGCCCGTTTTCGTAATGGTCAAATCTATTACCGAACTCAATAACATGGTGCTTATACCGACCTTTGAGCGACCGAACCACCATGCCGACACACGGCTTAATTTTTACCTCAATCAGCGTTTTTATCGTCCACCCTTTCAACAGTTGCATTGTGGCGTATGTATTGGGTTAATTCATTATCGAACCAAACACCATCTACAATATTGCTGATTGCCTCGTCGACCGCCTCATCGCGATTGTCGGCCTCGACTTCCTCGTCAATTTCAAAAGTAACCCTGTATTTTGTCATTTATTTTCCTTTGTTGTTTCATTATAAATTTGAGAAGTAATAAATCCGCCGATGAACATGATGGATGCGAATTTTTCGTTAAACCATAATGCCCAACCGAGAGATGTAAAAAATCCCCAAAATATGGAAATTACGATTATACAGGTGCATCCGAGCCAACAAAGCAAGCTTCTAATCATTACATCCTCCTCATTCTAGAGCTAAAAGTTATACAATCTTCTGTTAGCGGTGCTGTGTCAGTCCAATAGAAGAATGCAGGCTCAACATTAAGAGATTTAGCAATAACCTTTTCCTCGTCTTTTGTTGGTATTGATTTCCCAACCTCAAAACACCATAATTTCTTTTTATCCATATTTGTGACGGTTTCTAAATCATCTAAGGAAAGGTCGTTAACACACCTTGCTGCACGCATACGAGAACCGCAAAATATATCTATTTTAATTAGCATTTTATCTCCCCAAAAAATAATCTGCTGTGTCCATTAGATGCATAACTTTTTCTCCACAAAAGTATCTAATTTCCTTAAACGGATAAAGAAAAAAACCTATGCCTGTAATAAACATTCCCACAACAACAAGAAACGTAACAACAATACAATCTATTAACCACTCGACAAACCACCTAATCATCTTTCACTCCAAACAAATCTTCAATCTTGGCTTTGCTTTTACCAACATATTCTCCGAGTTGACAGGGTAATAGTCTATAAACGCTTAATTCATCGCTTCTTAAAGCTATAACACTATATTTGTTATAATATAGCACGAGATAATAAATATTGTGAGCGAGTTTCCAAACATCTCCGATTTCCGGCATCTCTTTGCTCATTTCTTCATATCCTCATAAAAAGTTACTTCATCTCTGCGACACGGACAACAGTTTTTATAATATGTATTATAAAGACTAATGCGAAAAGAATAATCACAAGTATCATCTACTTCCATTAAAGTCCCTTTAACTCTAAGATTTTTATCATTATTCCAAAACCAACATGGGCAACTATTTGCAATAACATAGTTCCAATCTATAGGCTCTTCGTAGATTTCCCAATCGTTTTTTGAAAGCCATAATCCCAAGTCAGGTTCGCACTCTCTGCCAAATTCATTATAAATTTTTCCTTCTTTATAATAAATGTACCCTTTTGCATTTACCGGTTTTGACAATCCTGTTCTTCTAATCTTAGCCCCTTTTCTGAACTCGGGCAGCAGTTCCTCTAAATATGACATCAATAATCTCCTCCCTCTGCAAATACACCATCTAAAGTTGCAATAATATTTTCATTTGAAAAGTTATAAGCATCCTCTTTGCGGTGTATATTAATGCCTCCGCCACAAAACGGGACAAATCCCATATCGTTTATATCTTTTATGGCTTTTTCTAATCTTCGTAGAGCATTTCTAAATTCTTTGGTATTATATTCGTCTTTATATACAAACATTATTCATTAATCTCCATACATTCTAAGAACGTACACTTGCTCGCTTTGGCCCTCAAATACTTTTTCTTTATATTTTTTCATCTTAATACCCTCTAAAAATCAAACATTGCTTTTTACTATTAAATATTCGCATAAGATAAAGGATTGAGAATACCTCGTGCTCATACATCCAACCGCCGCCAAGTGCATATTTATTATTTGGGAGTTTATCGAGGTATTCAGACCATATTAAATTTGACCTTGCAGAACTTAATAATCTATCAAACTGTGACCTTTTATCGGATTTATCAGAGCTTTTTTCTTCCATAAGGTCTTGATAATGCGCCTGTACTTTTTCCTTAAAAATTGTTGCCAATGTTTGCAAAATTTCTGGCTTCGCAACAAAAAGTTCATCTTCCTGATTATAATAGTTATGAGTTTCTTTATTGCGGAATAATGGTCTCAAAAACGGTTCTAACTTATCTCGATAGTCAATATATTTCCCCATTTCAAAAGCCACTTCGGCTTTAGCTTTTCTTAAAACATCTCCTATGTAAGGAAAGAGTTCGCCCTCACAAGGATTTTGTTCAGAGAACGCCCAAAGTTCTTCTTTTGTCATTTTACGGATTTTATTAATATCTTTCTTGTTTGCGATATACAAATATCTCCTATAACCCATTGAGCTTCTCCTTTTTGTGGGCAATATCCTCAGCCCATTTTATAAATGCTGTTGTGAAAGGCTTTGTATTGCTTGTATCTGCCCAACCGGCAAAGCCGATAAATCCGTCTTCATTAAATGAAATGGCCTCTCTTCCAGTAAAATAATGAGCGTCGCAACGAATAAACGCAGATTTAATACTCCCGTCCGGCGCAAAATTTATTTGCGGCGCATACCTCTTGGGGCGGGTTGAAACTTTCATTTTGAAATAAGTAAATTCGTTCTCGGGTAAAATTTCATTCAGGCGCTCTATAAGGTTGTAAAATTCTCTTGAGCCTATATCGGAATATGATAGCCCTAACTCCTTAAACCTTTTCCTTGCAATCTCATTTACTGTATCTTTTTCACTCATTTTCTTTTTCCCTTGTTATCACATTTGAAAAAAACATGTCAAAAATCCATCCAAAAATATAATCTCAAAAAAATGACTACGAGACCATAAAGTATCCCTAGAGAAACAAAAACGCCCCAAGATATAAATAAAATTTTAATAAACATTAAAAATAATACTTTTATATATTCTTTTGTTATCGGCATCGATAATGTTTTTTTAGGATGAAAAAATAAGTTATCTTTATAATCAGGAGCATTATTACTCATATTAGACCCTATCAGTTAAAGACTAAGATTATCAAACCATAATTTTCTCAAATAGATAAATAGTTAAAGTTTTAAAGCTAGAACCGGACGAACGTAGTAGTAGCCGTTCTTATCGTGGCTGCCCCTGCCACCGCCATACATGGTCAATATCCACGCAAGGTTACTATTATACTCGGTAGAGGACCAGCAATAGCCCTCTAACTTTTCGCCTCCGGCTGCGGACAATCCGGCATTAACATCATCAATATTAAGGTGGAGCAATGAAAGTTCTCTGATATCGGGTACATGGATATTGTCTTGCGAGAATTTTATTTTCATGGCCTCTTCCCAAGTATATTCTTGAGAATCTCCATCATCGTCTTTTTCGCCGGCATCTTGCAGGGTTGCAAAAATACCGTAAAAGCCGTCCTCTTTCTTGAGTTCTCCAGCGTATACACCTTTGTTCGGATAATATTTACCAATTTCGTAGGGGCTACCTAGCTGCGCCATCGGTGTGGTATCTGGCGTTTCAGATTGTTCTGCTTCTTTAGCAGGAATAACTAAAGCGAGTTCCGGATATTCTCCGCGCATATGGGCACCTAAAATTTCATTGTAACTTTCGAGTACAGTTGCATTTCTCATTTTAACCTCCTATAATTTATTGTAAAAAATTCTCTGCCATAAAATTATCACTTTAATTTTATTTGTCAACACTAAAATAAATCCAATTGTCCTGTTTTCTCAATATTTGTTTCAATAAATAGATTTCTGAAAATAGCTTCGAGAACATTAACAACAATGCTATTTCCAGCAAGTTTATATAGTTGTGAGTTCGATATTCCACTTAATCTGTCAAACTGTTCGTCTTTAACACCCATCAATCTCCAACACTCACGAGGGGTTAATTTGCGGATATGAAAACCATCCGAGTAGCAATGTGGGCATTTGTAATCGGTTGCTCTTAAACTCGGACAGTTTTCTTTAAATCCGTTGAACTCTAATTTTCTCAATAAAGGATTAAGCCCGACACCTTCCTCTAAAATCTTAGGCTCTAACCCACCGCCTTGGCAAGTGTTTAATGCTGGTGAGCATCCAGAGGGCGAATCTATTCGCCCTCTTTGCGGGTTATCCCAGTTACCCGTGCTGACAATGTTTCCAACTTGAATAACTTTAGGTTCAACAACAATATCCCAAGTATGCTTACCGTCCAAGCTACCACCACCACAACGAATGGTGTTGCTAACTTCTCTAACTAATTGTCTGCGATTTTTATTTAAAAATTGTTGTGGCGTTGTTCCTTTCCAATAGTTAGCATCAATACAATAACTAACATCTTGATTTTCTATTTTTTTGTTTAAAGCATTGGCAAATTTCTCAACTTTATCCGCACTCAAATAATATTTTTCATCCACAACGGGTTCAAGCATATCTTTAAGCCTTAATTTAAGCGGTATAGGCGAGGGAAATTTATAACCTTTGGTATCAACATCTTTACGGATGCTAACAACAAAAACACGTTCACGATTTTGTGGTATTCCATAATCTTTAGCGTTCAAAACCTGCCAGTAGTTATTATATCCTAAATATTCAAGAGTTTCTAGCCATCTGTCAAAATTATGTCTGTGTTTCTTTCCGACAAGATTTTTCACGTTCTCCATAAGCAAATATTGAGGTTTAACAGCTCTTATAATACGCTCGCATTCCCACAATAAACTTGAACGTGTTCCACTTCCTAAATCACCACCTTTGTTTAATCCAGCAGTAGAAAAATCCTGACAATTATGTACGACGGTCCCCTGAACTGTAAATGAGTGGTTTTCAGATATTGTTAAATCATAGACGTTTTCAATGTTTGATTCTTCGATTCTATTCACAGGAAACCATAGAAACCCATTTTCGTAAAAAGCTTTATCCTGAATACATTTATTCTTCTTAAAACACAGTTGATAGGTGTCTCTTTGGCTTACCAATCTTCCTTCAATCGTTGTTTTCTTTGGTCTTATTGTTTTGTATATTGAATAAGGCTGTTTATATACTTTTGCCACACATTGTGCGATGCCATAAATGAGTTCGCGACTTACAGATGTACATTTGTATCTTCCCCCTATGAAACAACCATCTCCTGACATATATCCATCAAGAAAAGATTCCAACAAATTAATTGGAAGATTCATTACAAAAGACGGTATTCTTTTCCCATAAGCATACTTACCAAAAGGCTTTACGAACAGTTCTAACTCTTTAAGCGCATAGCGAAACTTTAAAGCAGTTCTATCTTCAACAACATGATATTTTATACCCAAAGAATCGCATTTGTTTTTCATTTCATTAAATTTACTCTTACCACAAGCCAACACGATTCCGCTGTTCGTTCTAACCCATCCATCAGCGATATATCGGCCAATCAACCACCAAAAGTTTTTATTAGCTAGATATTCTGATAGTTGATTTTTATGCCTACCTTTTCTACCATCAGACCGAGTAAATGTTATACCGTCCCAAATTGGTAGTTCAGACTTGTTGTTTACAGGGACTCCTAGATAATCTGACCGCTTTAAGGCGTGGGCTTGTTTCCATGTCGGATTTGAAAATGTTCTTATGGATGAATGAGAGCTTTTATCCCAAGCATGGTTTCTTACTCTTACATAAAACAAGTGATTAGGAGTTGTATGAATTTCATCTATACCCATTCCATAAACTTTGATTGTTTTCTTTTCTCCATTATTTATGACTTTTTCAACACTCTTATAGTTGCCATCATGCGTAACAACTTTTTCGCCTATTTGAATGTCCGTTATTTTTTGGAATCCTCTGTTTTCAGTCAAAACTAGCGTGTCTTCAGTAAAGCATGGACTTGAGTATGTTATTAAATCATAATATGGCAATTTACTCTCATCAATCTTAGTAATATCGCCCCAATTATACGTTTCTCCGTGTAATTGATTATAAGCTTGAATAGCATATTTATCTATCTCAGATATGTCAGACGTAAAATCAACACCTAGATTTTTAAGCGCTAATGCTTGACTTCCGTATCCAGAAAATAATTCAAGAATTTTCATTTATATTCCTCCATAGGATAAACCATACCTATACCTAATATAATTAATCCCCTTTCGTTGTCTACAATAATTTTTGATTTTCCACAGTTGACATTTTATTTAATATATGATATATTTCCCATAAGGAATAAAAAATGAAAAAAGAAGATATAAAAGATAAGATAAATAATGTTTCTAAATCCATAAGAGCTGACATAATCAGTACAAAATATGGGGATAGAAAAGTTTATCGTGATGAAATGGGAAGATTTACATCAGGCAATTCTTATAAATCTAATAAAGAAAATGGTTCCAATTTTGGTGCTAGACCATCTAAAACAGCATTTATTCCAGTCAGGATATTGAACACAAAACCAGTAACAGGGAAACCTTATTTTGTTAAAGTTTAGCGGAATATATATTTTATTGGCTTTGCAATTCATATTAGTAAATATGAATAACTTTATTGCTGACCCTCAACTTTATACTGATTTAACCTATTTTACATTGTTTATTATTTCTTTTATTGCATGTTACGAGTGGTTTAAGAATACACCTAATACACAAACAAGAATTAAATGCCTAATATTATTTGAAATGCTTTATCTCATAACAAATATATTAGCATTTCCTGTTTATTATCTTAATATAGCATTTGTTATGGAATGGATAGGGGCAATAGCCTTATCATTCTGGATTGGGTACATCATTTTTCGCAATGGTCAGGCAACACCTTCCCGATTAAACGATAAAGATATTTTTGCTGTAAGAAGTAAAGCATCTGGTATTCAAGATTATATCCTAGTATTATTAAATAAATACGAACTTGGTTCTTATGGTTTATACTATAATGGAAACTATTATCATTATAGACATGGAATTTTAGTCAAAGATTCTAAGAAACTACTTCAAGCTAAAAAAGAAAAGTTTGTCATAATCAAATCTAAATCCTACGATAAAGAAACAATATCTAAAATAGAGCAATTAGTTGGTACTCGATGGAGTATCGTAAACAATTGTTTCACACGAATACGCCCACTTCTTAAAGAAAAAAATAAAAATGGAAAAAACTAATACAGCCGAAAAAATCGGTATGTTGCAGGCCAATATTCAAAACGTAGATAAAAAAGTAGATGAGTTGAGTCATTTAATTAACAAAATTGCGGATGGCTGGTCAACAACCAGAATAAATACAGAAAAACTTGCCCAGATAGAGCAAACATTGAATACCCTTGTAGATAAAATGGAAAACGCAACAATAACTGTTGCTGAGAGATTTGGTATGATTTATGAAGACCGTGAAGAGATACGAAAGGATTTTATTTTTGTTCGTAATCTACGTTTAACAGCAGAACAAGCTAAAAAAAGCTTTATTAAAGAAATTACTAAAAAGATAGTTGAGTATGGAGCTATAGCCTATATTGCATCAGGCGGAATAGCAAAAATGTTAGGACAATAATGAGTAATTTTGAGATTTGTTTGAAATATGTTTTAGAAGCAGAAGGACACCTATCTGACGATAAAGATGATACTGGGGGTATAACTAAATATGGTATATCATATCAAACATATAAAAATAAATATCCAAGCGCAACAAGGGAGGATATAAAAAATTTATCCCTAGAAGAAGCTAGCAGATTTTATGATTGTGAATTTTGGCAAGCTTGCAATTGCGATGAGATGAGACTTCCTATTGCTCTTTTAGTTTTTGATACAGCTGTAAATTGTAGTCCAACAATGGCTAAAAAATTTTTACAAAGGGCTTTGAATGTAAAAGATGACGGCATATTAGGGCCTCAAACATATAAAGCCCTTAAATCATCTTCTGATGAAAAAATTATTCCTCTATTTACAGCAAGAAGAAATAAATATTATTCTGATATTTGTACCCCTTTATTAGATGATACAGAAAGCAGAAAACAAATAAAACTCCTAAGAAGAAGAAAATATCTTGATGGCTGGCTTAATAGAGCTGCCAAGATGGAATATATTGCAACGAACTTAGGAAAATAAAATGGAATATACAATTGCTGGATTTATTGCCTTAATAATTACCACATTATTGGCTTGGAAACCAATTAGCACTTTCTTAGAAAAAAAAGGCTGGAAAAAAACAACAAATATAGTCAATTTAATTGATGAAGTTTTGCAAGCCATTAAAGACGGTAAAGTTACAGAAGAAGAAGTTAATCAAATTAAAGTAAAGTTTAATGAAGTTTTATCTTCTTTTGAAAATAAATAGTAAAACTTACTGGATAAGGGATATTTAAAATCTATATTCTGTAGATATATATTCCTTTCCCAATAAAAACGAGAAAGAAAAAATGATTTACCGTGGAGACGATACAAGAGCTTTTGGCGGGAAACCACTAAAAATAAGGATGTATTTTATGAAGAAGAGGAGCCAAGTAACGGAACAACATCATACTTAGCGTGGTATAAACCAACATTAGGAAAATGGCAATTCAAATCAAACGATACAGGGAATGTATTCAGAGAAGCCATCGCAACTCCAATAGCAAATGTCAATGCTAACGAAACAGGAATTGTCAATATTGATTATATAGGTTATCGTATTTTTGATGACGATTGTTTTGCATCTCTTAGTGACATCGAAACAATTAATGAGACATTAAATACAATTATCCAAGACTTGAACTCACTTAGAGACAGAATATCTGCATTGGAAACACAATAAATTTACATCGTTTGCTAACAGGACGATAAATCAATGAAAGATATAATTAAATACTTTATCAAATTATTAGCTGATTTAATTTCTTATTTAAAAAACAAACAACTTATTGATGCAGGTAAAAGTGAAATTTCCAATAGAATATTACAAGAAAATAAAGAAAATGAAAAAAAAATACAGCAGATTAAAGATAATGTACGTAATATGTCTATTGATGATATTGAGCGGATGCTCAATATTAAAATTACAGATAAATAATAATGTTTGTGATATACTAATTACAGAAAAGAGGTTGTCTACATTTAAACAAAAGGAATTAACAAAAGATTTAGCGAAAGCTATTCTTGTACAAGATTTATATTATAATGAATATTGTTTTCATGATTAAGCTAAACCTCAATAATTTTGGGATTTATATATAGGGAAGAAATATATTTGTCTTTCTTCCCTATAAAATAATCAAAATTACAAAGCTAGAACCGGACGAACGTAGCCGTTATCGTTGCCCTTACCGTAGTTGTACCTGCTACCGTCAACCATCCACAAATACCACGCAAAGGTACTCGAATCCTCGGTAGAGGGCCAATAAAAAGCTTCATCATCCAAAGCTTCACCACCTGCCGCAATAAAGGCTTTGTTCAAAACTTCTTTATTCTTGTGAATTGCCTCAAGCTGCCGCAGATTAGGCATTTGCGCAAACTGTTCTTCACATTTGCGTTTACCGTCCCACCAATCAACCTCTTTTATGTCTTTCGGAAGAACTAAAAAAGCGTGGTTATCATCTTCAACAACGGCAATCCCTTTAAGCTTATTTTTTGGATTAAACTCTGCGCTGTTTGGCGCGTTCCAGTAAATAAATGTTCCTGTTGTAAAATCAAGCATAAAAGTTCCTCCTATATTTTTCAATTGTTAAATCTTTTAACCTTTTTTTTATCTCTTCTATGTTTTTTATTTTTGATAAATTTTTTATTTCATCAAAATGAGTATTTTTTTGATAATAAATCATTGCTTTCAACATACATAGTTTAATATCCAAATCCTTAATGCTTTCATTCGTTTTACGATAAGAATCGCATTGGCAAACCTTATAAAGATTTTCTTCTTTCCCATCTACTTTTTTTGCAAAATCATAAAGGCTTCCAAATCTCATATTGTCAACTTTATAAAACTTCATATGATTTAGACACGAATCAACAGCATAATCTAAATATATTTTAGGCGTTCTTATTCTTGAACATATATTTTTAATTATAGGAACACCAAGTTCCTCATGCCCATAATGATGAGGATAATTTTCCTTTGGTGTTTTTGTTTTCCCTATATCATGAAATAAAACGCAAAATTTAACTAATGAATTATTAGGATATAATTTATCAGCTGATTTAATTGCCGACATCGTATGTCCAAAAGAATTTCCCTCTGGATGATATATTTTATTCTCTAAACTATCTTTTAATCCATATATTTCAGGAATAATTTTTTCTAAAGCTCCACAAATATCTAAATATTTTAAAAAAATATAAAATTTACCAGTTAAAGCTTTTTCAAATTCTTTCCATATTCTTTCAGGGGAAATACTTTCTAAACACCCTTCGGATACCATTTTCTTCATATATCTTATTGTTAAACGGTCAATTGTGAAATCTAATTGAGCTGCAAGACGGCATCCTCGTATCACTCTCAAAGGGTCTTCCTGAAAATGACGATTAATATGTTTTATTTTCTTATTGTTTAAATCTTCTAATCCATGATGATAATCATATATCTTACCACTCTCATCTCGCGCTAATGCGTTTATAGTGAAATCTCTTCTTGATAAATCATCCTCTAATGATATATTAGAAGAAAAATCAAAATAAAAATCTTTATGAGATGAACCAATTTTATATTCTTTTCTCGCTAAAGAATATTCTTTTCCGTCTTTTATAAAAACAGGAAAATTTTTACCTACTTTAATGAACCCATTGTTCTCCATTTCTTCTATGGTCGAACCTACAACTACGTAATCAAAATCATTAGGAGATATACCTAATAAAGAATCTCTAACACACCCACCAACTTCATAAATTTTCATATTACCTCCATATTTATGGGATTTATATGCTTATAATATCACCAAACACAAAATTGTCAACTAGTTTTTTCACAAAAAAGCAACCACCAAAGGTTGCTTTTTTTATTTTATTCAGCGGCTAATTTTAGTTTATCAACATTAATATCTAAATGTTCTCTGCATTTACATTCACTAAAATTAGTTCGTGTATAAAATTCAGATTTCTTTCCTTTATTAAAATCTGAAACTGGACGAAAATATCCCATACAACGAGTCCATACTTCACACAAACGATGTTCTGAACCATCTTTCATTTTAACAAGCATTACATCTGGGGATAGGTCGGCAGATTCTACATCTTCTTCTTTAATTCGCCGAGATAGCAATACACTTTTTTGATAATCATTAAGCATTTAAATCTCCTTTATTGAATTTATACAATAACATAAGATGTTTAATTAATCGTTAAATGATTTAACCATTGTCGTTCATTTTTTTTATCGATTTCTTAAAAACATCTGTTAGCATCATCGGCAAATTAGATTGTTGCATCGCTGCGGTGTACAATAAATCATCACTGCAATCATTTAATTGTTTTTCAAAAATTATTTTTGCCTTATCTACACATCCTTCTAAATCAAAAATATCAGCAAAATCTTTGGCTAATCTTTCAATCATGTCATCACGAACTTCAGCGCAATCTGTTGTAACCAATTTTAAAAATTCTCTTTTCATTTTATAATCCTATGAATAGCAAATTTTGTAGAAATACTTATAATTAAGGCAATTATCCATAATATAAAGAAAAGTGGTAAAATAATTATTAATAAAATTACTTGCAAAGGAAAAATAATTATTGTTAAGAATATATTATATATCAAACTTAGTAAATATATCATTGTTCCTATCCTTTTCTGCACATTGCCACCCACAGGCGGCATACCCAATGATATCTAACCATGAATCTCGATGATGGGGAGTATTTTGTAAACGAGATATTTTCATTAAAATCATCATAATAGCTACATCAGATGCCTTTAATTTAGATATTCCACAAAAATCATTCCAATACATAGCGATTCTAGAAAAATTATCTTCTGGTTTACCATAGTTAAGTTGTCTATCTCCACTATCAACTACAGAAAGAGCATCTTCTATTATTTTTCTTCTTTCGTTTCCCATATTATTTCGCTTTAAATAAAAATAAATTACAATGGCAATGATTATTATTGTATGTATCTAATTCACATTTTTCAGAGCCACAAAATCTATCAATATCATCAGAACTACAAGGGCATCTCCTCCAATCTTCTTCACCAAACATGCGTAGTTTTGCTTTTATTATTTTATCCGCATTGTCAGATAATTCAAAATTTTTATCTTTAGCTATATCTTCTATCTTTTTAAATATTGTAGGAGAAATCGTCTTTACGTCAGCATCGCTTTCACTATCAGCCAACGGACCTCGGCTAAAACAATTATGGCAAATATATTGAAATTTATTTACCTTTTTTGTTACAGATATTGAGACTTTTCTTGATGATAAAGACATTTTTGTTTTGCAATATGGACAATTTGGCATTAATTTAACATCCCATTCTTTTTAATTAGATTTATTGCAACCTCACTAAGAATTTCCTGACAAATATCAGGATTATTATCTAACAATGCTTTTATTATTGAATAAATCATTCCTTTAGTGAAGTTACCTTTTACATTTATAGAAAAAGTATCATTCTTTTTATGATATTTAATTACTAATGTTGGCTCAAACATACAAAAAATCCTATATATTAACTATGATAATTATAGGATTTTTGTATAACTTGTCAAACGATATATTAGTTATCTACATATCAAGAGCTTTTTTATATAATTCCAAGAGATATTCTTGTTCGTCTCTATCTTCACTATTCATTTTACGCATTTTAATGATAGCATTGATAATTTTCACATCAAAACCTAAGGATTTAGCTTCAAGTTTTATATCCTTAATGCTATCGGTAATTGATTTTTGTTCGTTATTTAATTCTTCGATTCTACAAATTATATTTTTTAGTTTTTTTTCATCTATTTGGCTATTAGACATTTTAAATACTCCTTATCTTTCAATATTTTATGACGAACTAATTTTGGATTAAACCCATAAATTTCAGCCCACTCAGACAAACACTTATATTCTCCATCATATTCAATAAAAAGGTTGCTTCTCTTATTTCTGTTTTGTGTTTTCATATCGACCCAACGACAATTACTTGGCTCATAATTTCCATTAACATCTATTCTGTCTATTGTGAGGTTATCTTTATACCCATTAGACATAGACCAATCGTAAAATGATAAAAAATCATTCATCCATTCATCGCAAATTGAAATACCCCTTCCTCCATACCATTTATAGGAAATATCATTCTTATTAAAGCACCTTGTTTTCATGGATGACCATATTTTATAAAGCCTAGTATTTAATTTTCCGTGTTTCTTTTTAGTTCGTTTATTAAATTCTATTATTCTTTTTGATTTTTCACAACCACAAGAATGACATTCGCCTCTAACAACAAGATTCTTACACTTTATAACTTCTTTGCCACAATCACATCTAAATAACCATTTCTGAATTACATATCCTTTAGGAGATACATAATCAAAAACACGCTTAACAGCCGTTAAGCACCCAAACCTTTGATTTGTTATATCAACATGTCGCATTTAATCTACGTTTAACTCGTATAAATTATCTGCGAAAATGCCGCCAACTTCAGTCATTGTTTACCCTTTCATATTTTTCTTTATCTTCTAATTCAATCAATAAAAGTTTTAATGTATTTCTTTTTTGACGCTCAATAACATGATAATAATTCATATTACGGTATTTTCTCTTATTTCCCATAATATATCTTTCATCATCAATTATCTGCTTTATGAGATTTTCTTTCTTCATCTTCCAGTTCCTTGACTTTATTTTTCCAGAACTCTAAATTATGTTCATCTTCTTTAGCCTTACCAGATAAATCATAATATTCATATGAATTTTCATGAATAAGAATCTTCTCTTTGCATTTCTCTACTTGTTCTCTTGCAAAATCAAGTGTTATTTTTCTATCATCCATATGTCCTCCTTTCCTTTTTATCATATTTAAATTTTGCATGAAGTCAACATCAAAATCTTTATCATGTACTTTTTCATTATATAAATCATCATTTATCCACATTTTTTGCGGCTTAATTACATTATTTATATATTCAATATAATTATCTATAGATATCTTTCCCTTATCCGATTCAACTACACAATCAGATATTAAAATATTTTTCAGGATTGAACGTTTCATAATTAACATTTATAGCTGCTCTCAATTTCTTTTCTTCTTTTCTATAAAAATCATCTAAAGTCAAATTATTCTGCAAAAGATAATTTTTTAATCCTTGTTCTTTTAATTTAAACAATATTTCTTCTAAAATTTCAGGAATATTTATCTTTATTTCGCCTGAATGAACTTTATTATGTTCTTCTATAGTCAAAGGGATGATGTTATCTAGATTATATCTTATTATTTCATGACGACGACTAAAATAATGGTGTCCGCATTCTGCGGGCTTTCCAGAAATAATTGAATGTTGTTTACTAGCCCATTGCTGGACTAACCCATCTAATTTATATTTCATATCCATTTTTTCTTAAATACTCATCTGGAAGCTCTGGCATAGAAAACATACCATTTGTCTTCTCTGTCCACCATATAATTATTTTAGTCATATATTCACAAAATTCTCCAATGGACATCTTAGTAGTGGTATCTCTACTAAAAATGACCTTATTTATTTTATGGATAATATCTTTATCATATGGAATATTATGTTCACCATAAGATAGCCCAGAATCATTTAAGAACTTAGCAACCTCGTTGTTGAAAATCCAATAATATGAATTCTGGGCATTACTTCTCTTAGGTTTATATTCAGAAACTTCAATCTCTACTTTCTTACCGGAAATTATCATTGCTTTGGCTTTTATTTTTGCCAAATTTAATATATTATCTAGAGATGAGATTTCTGTACAATACATTTTATATCCTAAAATGGAATATCTGAATCATCTAAATCATCATATGATTGAGCAGATTCTACGGGACGAGAATCTTCCTCTTTCTTTTCCAAGAGGATAAGATTCCCAGAATAATTTTGAATAACAATTTCAGTTTTAAATCTTTCCTGACCGTTATTATCTTCCCACTTTCTAGTTTGCAGCTGACCTTCGATATATACCTGATTCCCTTTTCTTAAATATCTTTCAGCAACATCCGCACAAATCGTATTGTAAACTACAACAGAATGCCATTCTGTTCTTTCTTTTTTTTCACCAGAGCTTTTATCTTTCCAAGTTTCAGATGTTGCAACAGAAAAAGTTGCAACTTTAACACCGCTCTGAGTATTCATAATCTTAGGGTCACTGCCCAATCTGCCTAATAAAATAACTTTATTGATGCTTGCCATTTTTTAATCCTTTTCAACTATATAATAAACATCTTTTTCAAATTCTATTTTATCTATGATATAATAAATATCTCCTGCATCCATGATAAATCCGCCGGAAGGAAGTTTTGATTTTCTAAAGGTATCACCATTATATGAAAATACAATCTTTCCACAATTTAATGCCTCTGATAGCTCATCCGGGGTTTCTAAAAATTTTTCGGTCATTCATTACTCCATCATAAATCCCATTTTTTCAGCTAGTTCCCAAGTTAATTTAGCATCCTGCAAACAATATTTACCAATTTTTTCTTGTCCATTTGGCGTTTTTAATAATTCTGGAAATTCGCTAAAAGATATTTCATTTTTAGTTTTTCCTAAATAAATTTTAGCTAAAGTTTCTAATTTTTCATATCCATTATATCCACAAAATTGTTCCATTATATCAATATGTCGCGCCGCTTTATATCTATCACAGAACATACTCGAATTAAAGTAATAATTTCCTATGTTATATTTTAATCCTCGCTTTATAATTACTGGCATATCAAATGATTTACCATTATATGTAAATATATTTCCATGTTTCCCTAAAATATCCCAAAAATCTTTTATAACCTTCTCTTCATCTCCCATTAATATATGCTGCTCTTTCGGATTATACATCGAAATACATATAATTTTTGCAAAAATGGGATTGAGAGCCATTTCAGATATTTGTTTTTGCTTTTTTAATTCTATATCTTTCTCAATTTTGCAAGCATCAGTAAGACGTTTATCTGGCTTTACATCAGGAAGAAAATCTACCATCGATAAATCGGGAAGCGTTTCGATATCTACTGCGTAGGACATACTTCTTTTTTCCTTTCATTCGTTTTATCTAATAATTTTTCATAAGATTTACTTCCTTTAGGAAATTTATTTTTCCATTTATCAAATAACATCTTCAATTTTTCATAATCACTAGCTTTAGATATAACTGTTACCCATTTTTCTAAATCATCTGAAAAAATGACTTCTTTTTCCTCTTTTGAAAAAACATCATCAGATTTATTTTTCGGATTTTCCTTTTTGTTATTGAAAGAGAAAACTATTTTATCATTTTTATCGATAATCTTAAGCACAGTAATCTTTTTATCTTTACAGCTAATTTCGCTAACTTTAAATCTATTAAATTTATCCTTTAATTGCCATTTATTATTTTTATCCTTTTCAGTTTCCGTTGAAATAAAAATAAATGGCGAAGAATAAAGCTCTACGCCAATTCCCCACTTAAAAGCAGCTCTCTTAAAAGCATCAGAAGCTTCTCCCTTCTCTTTATCGGCCATACTTTCCGTTCCACAATCCCACTTCCATACGAAATCGCTATCTTTATCTTCCCGAATGCCGATTCCACAAAAAAGATTATCATTTATAACTTTAAAATCATTTGTCCAATTATGATTCCCATATACCTCATCTAAAATTTGGGAATCAACTCTAGCTGTTTTATAAAGCAATAAAGAACATCCTTTTTCTGATATTTGCTGAATCCGACAACTTATCTCATCTTTTGTTAAATCTCTAAACATGCTTTCCTCATAATCTTTAATATTTATAGCTATTATACATAATTATTTAAAATAATCAATATTTTATAAATTATCCACAATATCATATAAGCTTACAAAAATGCCACGACAATATGGTTCATCATCATCCATTACAACAAATGTAGAATATATAACATTTGCATCTAGCCAAAAACAACAATTATTCTTACCATGAGTTACTATCAATTTAAATTTTGTATTTTTATTTCTAGAAAACTTACCAGAACAATATCCAAATATAGCATTTGTATAACAATCTAATTCATCATCTATTGCTCCATTTACTTCAACTAAATCATCAGAAGCTCCCATAAATGCAACGATTTTATCCGTTTTCATTTCATTAATTTCTTCTTGGGTAAACTCTCGTCCATAATTTCTTTTTCCTTTATCTGCCCACTTTTTAAGTATCTTCTCTTTTTCTATATCTGTTGGAATATTAGCAGCTAAATTCATCCATTTTTTTATATCTTCTGCTGGCATTCCTGATATATTGGTTTGGGAGATGTTTTTTCCTTTCCGAAAACAAATTAAACTGGGAATAGAACTTACCTCAATTTCTTCCATATATAAAGGTTCATAAATTACTTTATCTGACATTTTATCTAATAAATGTTTTGGGGTTTCACAAGCTTTACACCAATTAACCCCTACATAAACAAAAAATACATCATCTTTTATATTTTTAATATTCGTAACTGCTTGTAACATTCTTATTCTCCATATTATTAAATTTTATTTCATTTCTGCATATTGTTAAATAATAATTGTCATTTAAATCAACATCCTTGAAAATTATTTTTCTTTGTACTTTAGAAAAGAAAATATCATGATTCATATTTCTTTGTACCGCAGGATGACGAAAATAATTATTTTTTGAATCAGTAAACACCTCTAAATCTGTTTTAGCTTTTAATGGCTTATTATTTTTTAAATAAAGCAGGGCCTTTTTTAATCCTAAAATATATGCAGATGGAGGAATAGTCGTTTTGCAGACGAAACTCTCTTTAGCATAAATTTCATCTTCATCATTAAGCAGAACTAATCCTACTATAGATTTTTTATTTATTTCTTTTGTTGATAAATAAAGTTTCATTTTTTTAACCAATCAAAAAAATCGACAACTACACTATCCAAATATGACATCATTTTTTTCGATATAGGATAGGCATAATCATATAATATTATGACTAATAACATTGGGAACATTATAATTGAAAATATAAACTCCCCAAATCCCTCTGGAGCAACCAATCTATTTTTATATACCGCAACAGAAATAACCAGAAAACCAATCAATAAGTATATAAAAAAATACAATAAAAACGTCATAATTTTACCTCCTCAATTTTTTTAAATGATATTTCAACTCTTGGCCTGTTTTTATCGACTTCATAAGGATAAAAAGCAGGAATTAATAAATTTGCATTATCATCTTCAATTATGCCTACTTTAACCATACAATCTAATAAAAGCTGAATAATGTTTACATAATCAAACCTAGTTTTATCTTTACGATATATTTTAAATAAAATATACATCGGGTATGATATGTCTCTTAATTCATTTTGGAATTGCTTTTTTTTTAATGACAACTCTAGAATTAAATTTTTTTCACTTTCTAAGGCCCTTTTATTTTTTCCAACGATGAAACGATTAGTTCCTTTAGGCTTATAAATTTCTTTACTATTTTTACTTGAAATTAGCTGCTGTTCAATTATTATCATTCAGATTTACCATTTCTTTTTTTGTCATTTTTTTTGTTTTTTTCTTTTTATTGGGGATAACTCTTTTAAATAGATTCGTTGTCCATAAAAAAACAACATTTTTATCGCGTACTTTTATTCTTTTATTTTTGGACATATTTTATTTCCCCAGAAATATAATCTACAACTCGAATAAAATTTCTTACTGTTTTTAATTTATTATTACTATTAATAATTGATATTTTTTTTCTTGGCAAGTAAGTTTTTTTGACAATTTGTTTTAACTCATGCCGAATAAATGGCAAAGCTAAATTAGTCTGAAATTTTATCTCTTTATCATTTAATCCGCAAAGACCTAAATAACGGATAATAAGTTTCTTTTCTTCTAAACTTATTTTGTTTTTCCATATCTCATAAACAGAAATATCCAAATCCCTACAAATTTGCGTTAAATAATTCATCTTTTCTTCCACTCGGTGCAATTAAACAAAACTTTTTTATATTTCCAAATAATCTATCATATATTCTAGGTCCTAAAATTATTTTAAGACGCTCTTCTCTTAAGTTACTGATTATAATTGTGGGTAACATATCATTATATCTACTATCTATTATAGTAAAAAATTCAGAAGATTCCCATTCTGACATTTGCTTAACTTCATCTATTATCAATACAGAAACATTTTTTGTATTTTCGGGATAAAGTTCTTTATCGCTAAAAGATGATTTTATTTGTTCAAAAAGGTCATCCATTTTTATATAGTAGATATTTTTACAATCATAATATTCAGATCCTCTGAATTTAATAATCTTCGTTGTTTCTTCCAGTAAAGAATATCCTACATATGTTTTTCCGACTCCAACATCTCCACATATAAAAACATTTTCCTTAAACCCATTTATTAAACAATAGTGCAAATAATCAATTAATTTTGCATGTTCAGGAGTTATTTTCCTAAAACTATCTAATTTTGCGTTAGAAAATCTTTTGTTTCTTTTGACGAGCATTTTTGATTCCCTAATTTTAATGTTTTTCTAAATTATAATAACATACGATACAAAGTAAAGGTTAAAAAATAGTTATCACCATTTTAAAATTTGTCCTTCATAAACTGTACATTCCGGCGGAACCTCCATTCCTTCTTCATACATAACTATTTCTCCACGATTAAGTCTTGATAAAACATCATTTTTATTTTTATTAGCATATGATTTATTGTAATATAATCCGTTGGCCCCGTAAAATCCTTGATAATTATTGGCCAAACAATATTCAATGGCCTCTTTTGCATAGCTAAAATCATTTTTAGTTAGCTCTTTTAACTTTGCAAGCATTCTATCGCGGAAAGCCAGCTTGTATTTCCCCCCTTTTTTGTTTTTTTCCCAATAAGAAAATAAATCTTCAAAATTATTTATTTCAGAGAAATCTTTTACCTTTTCTTTTTTTTCTTTTTCTTTTGGTATATTAAATATATTTAAATATTTATTATTTTTATTATCTATATTATTTGTCTCTTGTTTTCTACAAGTAGATAATAATACTTCTTGCTCTTCCTTATCAGATATAGAATTTGGAATATAATTTACCTTGATAAACCATCCAGATATTCTATTATCATCTCTCTTTTGGATAACCTGAATTAATCCCATTTCTTTTAGTGATTCTTTAGCTTTTTTTAGTCTTTCTTTTCCCCATTTTAAACAATCCATAACGTAAGAATCGGTAGCCTTAGCTAATGTGCTATTTTGCCATTTAGCTGTTTTATAATAAAACGAATAAAGGGAAAAATTATCTGCGGGATTATCTGATGAAAATATTCGGTCAACAGTTATTTGATTGATTATAAATAACTTATTACTAAAATCGTCTAAAACAATATCTTCCATTGCTCATCTCCTTTGGAAAAATAATCGCATATATTTTTGAAGACAATCAATGATATTGTATCTTATCCACAAAAAAATCCCCTTATAAGGGGATTTTCTTATTATGGAGGTAGCTGAAAACTCGAATCTCATACCGAAAAGGTACACATTTCTTAGCAGGAAAGTTTAGACCCGCCCTAATTAGCTATCCATATGATTCGTATAATCAACATATTGTTGTTAATAAGTCAAGAATAACTTGACAAGAATCTTATATACATATATTTTAGACAAAAAGGAAAAGATATGGAAATAAAACCTGATTATCGTTTCACTAAAATACATACAGCTAAAGGTACTTTCTATTCTATAGAAATTTATATAGGGCTAGAAAAATGTTTTTTCGGATATGGGAAAACAATAACAGAGGCGGTAAATCAAGTGGTTAATAGATATAATATAAGAATAAAAGAAATTGAAGAAGTCGTAGATATTTTAAATAAAAAATTAATAAACAAAAATATCCCTAAAGAAATAAATAATTTTGATAACTTACCTGTATTAGACAAAAAAAATGGAATAAAGACCTGTAAAAATTGCGGAAAATTAATTACTGGAAAGCGTACATTATTTTGTTCAAATGATTGTTTGCTGCAATATCATAGGAGACTTAGAAATGCCAATAAAAATCGTGGAAAGAAAGAATAATGAGTTATATAGGGAAAGGGCTAAACAAAAATACAAAAAGCTTAAAGATGAAAATGAAACTGGTTGGGTTATTATAACTAAAAAACAAAATGCTGAGCTTTATAAGAAAATAAGAGATTTAATTATCTCTTGTAAAGACTGGGAAATGGTTGTCTATAGGAAAATTCCTAAAAATTTACAAAAACGTGTCGAAGCAGCTATGGATGCAGTTATCAATGGATGATATTTTAATTGGAAATGTATATAAATGTTCGACAAACGATGATTTTTATGTAGTTTGTGAACAAGGTAAAAATGGCAAATATAAAACTTTTTGGTTGAAAATTGGATGTGCCGAAGATGATGTGGAAGACATACAAAAAGATAAATTAATAAGGAAGCTTCCTCCTCAACTTATTGGAAAAATAAATCTAGGTAATTATCTATCTGTAATAAGGAAAAGCTATGAAATCAGCACTTATTGATTATATCAAAAGAAGACCTAATGATGAGTTATATACTCCAGATTATGCTATTTATCCAATAATAAAATATATTCCACAAAATATAAAAGTAATATGGTGTCCTTTTGATAAGGCAGAAAGCAATTTTGTTAAGATATTGCAAAATAATGGATATAATGTTATTTTTAGTCACATAGAAAATGGGGAAGATTTCTTTCACTTTGAACCCGAAAATTATGATATGATTATTAGCAATCCTCCTTACTCTGCAAAAAAGAAAATAATCAAAAGATGTTATGAGTTGAATAAGCCATTTGCTCTTTTGCTGCCCATTACATCTCTTGAGGGAATTTCACATGGAAAAATGTTTAAGAAATATGGAATAGGGGCGGTGATTTTAGATAAAAGAATTGATTTTAACGGAAAGGGAAAATGTTGGTTTAATACATCATATTTAATACACCATAAACTATATGACGGAAAAATTTTTTTTGAGGAGATAAAAAAATGAAAATAATGAGAGATAAAACATTAAAAAAATATATAAATAACGCATATTCCTGTGGGTATATCGATGCACAGGAGATAGATAAGAAAAACAAATTTCGTACTATAAACCCTGTTGTTTATAGCCTAAAAGAGCTTTTAAACAATACATGGGATAAAGACAGAGTAAATAAAATGATTAAATGGCTGGAGAATTACAGAGATGAGTAATTTATATTGTTTTTTTGTGGCTATCTGGAGACGTATATATGGAGAGGGAAGTATAGAGGGAATATGGGGAAATAGAACCGTACAAGCTGCCATATATATAATCTGCACAACATTACTTTATACTACTAATCCTTATTCATGGCAATGCTGGTTATTGTCCTTTATTGTATCTATCTGGTTATATGCACAATTTTTTAGTCGTGCCGTAGGAGAATTTATTGATTTAGGAGAAAGCACAACACAAGGAAGAGATTCGTATGATAGGTGGTTTAGAGGATTACTCAACAGCCTATATTCAATTATCAACCATATATTAAAACTTCTAGGTTCAAATAAACAATTAAAAAAATATTATGGAATGTATGATTTTTGGTATTGCGAAATGAGATATACATTTTGTCTGCTGCCTATGTGTATATTTAGTTGGTGGTATCTCATCCCCGGACTGCTGTCTGCTCCTATCTATTGGATTTGCGGATGGTTATACAAAAATTATCCACAACTATATTTATTGCCCAAATGGTTAGACGACTCTAAAAATATGGCTGAATTGTTGCTTGGATTTAGTTTGGGATTAACTTGTCAACTTATTAAATGGGGAATCTAATGAAGTTAAAAGAATATATTAGAAAATGCAAAAAGACATGGGGAAAAGGAAATGAAGATAAAAGAATCGTTATTGGGATAGAAGAAGAATTTGGCGAACTAGCGGGAAAGATAAAAAGATGGTATAGGGGAGATTATGAAAATGATAAGAAAAAATTTAATGATGATTTACAGGCAGAAATAGGAGATTGTTTATACTATGTGGCAATGGCAATTGATAGATTTGAAGGAAACATAGATTTTGTTCTGGATGATTCTAATGTAAAACCGGATGATGTCTTTTCTTCTTGGTTTTCTTTGAATATATGTAAAAATTTATATATTTTAGATAAAAAATATGTTGAATTATTCGAAACTCTAATTTGTTTTGCCAATTCTCAATCATTTAAAATAAAAGATATTATTAAATATAATATAAAAAAATTGGAAGACAGAAAAAAACGGGGTGTAATTAAAGGGAATGGAGATAACCGATAAGCTCTATATTATTAAAGTGAAAAGACTGGAATGGTATTGGACAGGGAAAAATTTATCTAAAAATATTCAAAATGCAAAAATATATAATTCAATAGATAATGCCAACAAAGGAATAAGTGCAGCTAAAAAATTTTCCCAAAGACAATATTGCATAAAAGAAGTGGAGATATATTGACAAAATAATAAAATTATGATATACTAAAACAAAGGGAGTTTAGCCTAATGTCAAAAGATATTTTGGAGCGTACAGGAGCTGGCGCGAAATTCTGTGTAAAAAATTTCAAGTATATGGTCAATAAATATATTGAAGATAATTGGAATAAAACAGACGAGGCAGGGAAGAAAAAAACATTTACTATTCTCAACTTCTGTTGCGTAAACGGATTCGACTCTGAAGATGATTTCTGGAAATTGGTCACCGAACAAGGAAATGATGACTATAGAAAATATGGAATAAAATTGGCTATGTATGTTCGAGAAACGGCGCAAAGGATAGCTATAGATGATAAAAATATTCCGGCAGCATCATTAATGCTCGCAAATTTAGACGATAGAATCAAAGAGTTGGACTTGAAAGGTGGAAAAATATTTAAATCTGTGCCAAAAAATATAAAAGAAGATAAAAAAGATATTGACATTAAAGAAATATGTGCTAATCTTTCTCCTAAAGAATGGGGCGAACTTATCAAAGGATTGAGTTTTAACCAATAAATATCGGAATATAGCCTAGTTTGGTTAAGGCGATTGGTTTGGGTCCAATAGACCGCAGGTTCGAATCCTGCTATTCCGACCAAAGTTATAATACATCGTGAATATGTTTAAGTAGTTTTAATTAGTTATGTTGCATGCCTATATATAGCAACTAGCAGTCACTTTCCCTCTTAGACTGTTATATCGAAAGATTGAGGATAGGCTTATGGCTCTGTAGCTCAGGAGATAGAGCGCGTGCCTGAAGAGCACGGCGTCAGTAGTTCAAATCTACTCGGAGCCACCATTGGGCCGCGGAGTGTGGAAGGCTGCACATCTCCTTTGCAAGGAGAAAGAGAGGAGCGTTACCTACGCGGTCCACCATTGTAAATTAATGTAAAAAGATATATAATTACCTTAATATAAAGATGTATGGTTAATTCCAATATATTATACAGCTACTAATAGATATAGCCATAATCCCATAAATTCCCCCTTATTTATTAGTAGCTATATAATATATTGGAAAGTGGACAAGTGGTAAGTCACTGGTCTTTGGTACCAGTCATCGCAGGTTCGAATCCTGCCTTTCCAACCACTTATATCTTACCAAAAGGGATTTAATTTAAAGATTTTTAATTTTTATAATTACAGTGCAGGTATGAATTACGAAAAAATATACAAAAATATAATTCTTAAACGAAAAGTTTTAGTGCCAAACGAATATTATGAAAAACACCATATATTACCAAGAAGTATGGGAGGTAAAGATAATAAAGAAAATATTGTTTGTTTGACAGCGAAAGAACACTTCTTATGCCATTTACTGTTAATAAAAATATATCGTCATACTAAATATTTTTATAAAGCAGTGAATATGTTTAATATGATGTTTTCTCAATCAAAAAACCAATTGAGATATATAAATGGTAAATGGTATGAAAAATACAGGTCGGATTTCGCAAAAAAAATGAGTTTTCAACAGCAAGGTTCAAAAAATTCTAACTTTGGAAACACATGGGTTTCATGCTTGGAAACAAAAAAATCCATAATCATACCAAGAAACGAACTAGATAAATACCTATCTTTAGGTTATGTCCACAAAAGAGTTGTTGATTTTGACAGATACATAAAGGAAGAAAACCTAAAAAAACAAAGAGAATATGAAAGAAAGAAAAAAACTAAAAATAATATTGAATATTATACTAGTTTGTACAACATATATAACAAGTTTGGTTGGAATTTTTTATTAAAAGAAACTGGTTATTCTAAATCAAAACAAAACCTAGTAAAAAATTTCAAAAAATATGTTAAAGATTTTATACCTCAAAATGGCAAAAAAAGAGGTATAATATAAAGCCTCGTTAGCTCAGAAGCAGAGCATGGAGCTGTTAACTCCAGGGTCGGGATGGCAGAATTCTCACGAGGCGCCATTTAAGTTTTGGTAACTATATACGCCTATAAAGAGTTTAACCATCTCCATTTTAGCACAGCTATTCTAGAGTGGATGTGCTCCTCTTTTGAAAGGAAATATGATGAGTAAAGATAATAATGATATCAAGTAAGTAATAATTCTTACTTGGAGATTGATTATGTTTGGTAAAGACAAATATATTTGGAAAAAAGTTCTTCGTCATTATACTTACTGGAGTGGTGGAAGTTTCCTAATAAAAATCGCTTCTATAGAAGAAGACCTAGATGATGAAGATTACTATAATTTTAATGCTTATTTACGTAGAAAACGTAATTGGAAGAGCTATTTGACTAATTATTGTTCCGCTAAAGAGTATGAAAAAGAGTATAATATTAATTTGAAATTAAGACGTCAAAAATTCGTTGAAACAGATTCTTGGGATTACGAAGAATGCGCTAAAGCATATCATGAAAGAAAATCATGGAAACGAAATAGTAAGAAAAAATTTCAATGGGAAAAATAAGCTCCCGTAGTTCAGCAGGACAGAATAGGTGCCTTCTAAGCATTTGGTCGGGGGTTCGAATCCCCGCCATCGCTACCAATGCCCCTTGTTATAGCTTTACCGTCTTATTCACTTTTAATTTTAAGGGGCACCTTATAGCGCATTATCTCAGTGGTAGAGAGGTTGCTTCATACGCAATTTGTCCTTTGTTCGATTCAAAGATGCGCTACCATTTTTAGGAGAAGAAACATGCCAATGCTGAAAAGAATAAAAACACAAGAGGAAAAAGACTTTAATAAGATGTGGAAAAATAGGATGAAACTACGTCCTGACATCGTTCGTTTAGGTAAAAATATTGGGAAAGCTCCCCAATGTAATACAAAAATAAAAACCAACAATGAAACTTCATCACCCAACTTAAAAAAGAAAAATAAGTGAATGATAAGTAGGTTTATCTAGTCTCTTAGCTCAATTGGTCAGAGCATCCCGCTCATAACGGGGTGGTTGCCGGTTCGAGTCCGGCAGGGACTACCATATTTATATAGAGTAAAGATTAGTAAAATATTAAGTAGTTACCATGATTTATATAAAAACTAAAATTACTTGTAGAGAGGGTTATTCAGAATATGAAATAGATACTAATGGAGTAGTCTATTCAAAATCTGGAAAACCTTTGAAACCATCCATAAATCATTCTGGATATAATATGATTAACTTAATGATTAATAATAAACGAACTGGGGTGGCTATTCATAGATTAGTAGCCGAACAGTTTATAGAAAATAAGGAAAACAAGCCTACAGTAAATCACATAGACGGAAATAAAAATAACAATAATATATTAAATTTAGAATGGGCGACTAATAGCGAACAAATACAACACAGTTTTAAAGTTTTAAAAAGAAAACCCGGAAATGAAAGAAAAGTTATAGGACAAAATATTCAAACTAAAGAAAAGATTTATTTTGATTCTATAACTAAAGCGGCAAATTTTATAAATAAACATAAATCGCTTGTGCACGCTGTAGTTAAAGGCCACAGAAAATCTGCTGGTGGATATTATTGGTGTTATAACAATTAATGGGCATATGGTGAAACTGGCAAACACATTGGATTTAAAATCCAATGAAGGTAATCTTCTTCTGAGTTCAAGTCTCAGTATGCCCACCAGATGCAGTCATCATATATTGGATATTATGCGAGTCTTCCAAACTTGACAAGAGAGTTCGATTCTCTCTGACTGCACCAATGGTCCAGTAGGCAAATGGAAAAGCCGTCTGTCTTAGGAACAGATGTTTGAGAGTTCGAGTCTCTCCTGGACTACCATATAAAAGAATTGAGTATTAATGCCCGTGAGTTTATAAGTTATGTGTAGAAATATTTATCTTTATGGGTAAATATTTGTGTGCATAGCTCAATGACAGAGCAACGGGTTGTGGTCCCGAGGATTAGGGTTAAATTCCCTATGCACACCCCATTTAAGCCCTGCGATAACCTTGGTGGTCGTCTAACAGATACCTAGGCTATGTCTGTTAGAAAAGTAATACTGTTCGAATCAGTTGCAGGGTTCCATTTATAGAGAGGTAGCTCAGTTGGTCTAGAGCTTTCGCCTGATATGCGAAGAGTCGCGGGTTCGAGTCCCGCCCTCTCTACCAAGTTGTTTAAAAAAGGATTATTTTGTTGACTTACGACAGATTAAAGAATTTTAGAAAATTGCGAAAATTAGCTATATTGCACGGTTTTGGTGGAAAATGCCAGTGCTGTGGTTATAAAAAATGTGTTCGTGCCTTAGAGTTTCACCATTTAGATTGTGAAAGCAAAGATTTTTCTATTAGCACCACAATAAATAAAAGTTGGAACGAAATTAAGAATGAGCTAAAAAAGTGTATTTGTGTATGTGCAAATTGTCATAGAGAAATACACGACAACTTACGAGTTGTAGATACCAACAAGCAATATTTTGACGAGACTGCCGTAAAAGACTATGAAACTACTTTAAAAAAGATAAAAAGATATAACAAATGTCCTATTTGTGGAACTTTAAAACCTGAATATAATAAGTTCTGTTCTCCAAAATGTGCGGCAAAATCTCAAGAAAAAGTAGATTGGTCACAATACGAAGATTTGGTTTGTATCATAGATACTAAAGCGGAATCGATAAACAGTATTGCCAAAAAGTTAAATGTTTCTTGGCAAACAGTAAAAAAGAGATATAAAAAGTTAAAATTATTGGGCTGTTGCTAGAGAAGTTATAGGTTGGTCTGCAAAACCAATTAGCTGGGGGCAGTACCCAGACAGCCCTCCATTTTATGTTTATACACAACAAAATAAAAATAATTGACAATGTAAAAAAAATATAATAATTTAACTTGTAAATGGTTATACCATGTATTCCTTAATTATTAAGTTTCTTACGCACATACAGCAAATATTCGCGATTAATTTGTAATTAATAAGGCAAAGTGCGTAGTATTATTTAACGCTCAGACAGCAATTATATTGAAGAAAATATTCTTGGAAAATATATTGGAGCGTTGTTTATTTTAGCCCTTACAGCAGATATTGGTAATAACTTGGGGTTATGTAGAAAAGGTTCGATTCCTTTCTTCCCGAACACTGGGAAGTAGTGTTATTGGTAGCACGCATATTTTTGGGCTGTGTATTAATTAGGAGGAAAATGAGTAATCTACTGAATAAAATTGAAGAAAAAACTACTGAAACATATACAGAAAATGGAGCTAAAACATTTTCCACTACACTTGATGCTAATCTTGATTTTTTCTTTCAAGGTGGTGCATTAAGAAATCAAAGTGAAAAATTTATTGTTAATTTATTCCAAAAAGCATTCTTAGAAGATAAAAATATTGCTTTAGCTAACTTATATCATCTTAGAGATATAAGGGGAGGAAAAGGCGAACGAAGAGCATCTTCTATTATTTTTAAGTGGATTGCTGATTTTTATCCTGAAGATATCAATCTTGAAAAAATGGCAGAATATGGATACTATAAGGATATTCTATATCTTCTGGATACTCAATTAGAGGATAAGGTTATTCTTTTTATTAAAGAACAGCTCAATAAAGATGAAGATAGTGAAAATCCCTCATTGTTAGCAAAATGGTTACCTACATGGTCAACTAAGGATGTAGATTTAAGCAGATATGCCAAGATAATTGTTAGTAAACTTTTCTCTTGCAGTAAACAATACAGAAAAAAACTTAAATTTATTCGCAATAAGTTAAATTTGGTTGAGACCAAATTAACATTGAATAAATTTGAGGATATTGATTATTCTAAATTACCCTCAAAAGCGCTTAACAAATATAAAAAATGTTTTGCCAGAAAAGATAATGAAAGATTTACACAATTTTTAAAGGATGTAAAAGAGGGAAAAGGAAAAATAAATACCTCTACTTTATATCCATACGATATAGCTAGACAATATTGTATGGACTATACATATGGAGGATATTGTATCACAAAACCAGATAACGAAGATTATCTAGAAACCGCTTGGAAAAATTTAAATAATATTTTCCAGAGTAGAAAGAATAATGCTCTTGTTGTGGCTGATACATCAGGCTCCATGATGGGACAACCGATGTGGGTCTGTTTGTCTTTAGCTGTATATATTGCGGAGAGAAATAAAGGTTTATTCCACAATTCATTTATTAAATTTTCACGAACTCCTAAAGTAATTAAATTACAAGGAAATAGTTTATTATCTAAACTACAATCTGTTGCTTGCGATGATTTTTGTGGAAACACAAATTTACAAGCTGTATTCGATGTTATCTTAGATGTTGCTGTTGCCAATAAGATTCCTCAAGCAGACATGCCAACAAGTTTAATTATTGTATCTGATATGGAATTTGATAGAGTTTGCGATAATGCAGATATTTCTAATTTTGAGGCAGCTAAAGATAAATATAGAAAATCTGGATATGAAATGCCTAAAGTCGTATTTTGGAATGTAAATGCCAGAAATAATAACTGTCCTGTTAGATATAATGAACGAGGCGTTGCATTAATTTCTGGATATTCTCCCAACTCATTAAAAGAGATATTGGATGAAAATTTCCAAAATCCAGTTGATGTAATGGTGAAAACATTATCGAGATATATGAATTAACAATAAATAAGGCTACTTCGGTAGCCTTATTTATTCTTTAGCTTTTTTAGCTAATTTATCAGTCAAAGCCTGCCTTAAAGAATATCTGTCTTTATTTCCTGTATGACCTTTTTTATGATATATTTTCCAGTTTTCGCAATATAACATACCCCTAATTCGCTCTGCGATGGTTCTATATTTATCTTTCTTCGTTTCTGGGTATAATATACTATCTATAGAGATTTTGCTATCTGTAATGATAAAAATAGGCTCTTGTGGGGATGCTCCCTCAATATGTTGTAAAGCATGATAAATTGCCAACAACTCTGCTTGATTATTATCTTCAGCTTTAGTTTTTAATTTTATACGAGTTTCTTTTATGCCCCCTTTAACTAGCTGTCTAATCATTATACCAAGTCCAGCGGTTTTGGTTTTAGGATTGAAACTCGCATCTGTTCAAATCTGCATAGGCTCCTCCGCTATAATGCTAATATAACTTTCGTTAATAATATAGCATAAAGGCCCTATATCAGGGCCTTATTTATTCCTTAGGATATTTTTCTTTGACATCTAAGCAATTATCAAAATATCTCAATAACTGTTCTTTCCCTTCTTTTATTAAGCTAGGTACTCCTGAATTTATTTTGACTTGAGCATCTAAATAATCTTCGATGGGAGGATAACTGTTTCTTCTTAGTCTAGAGTAAGAATATTTATGGTAGATAGGATATTCAATAATTTTATTATCTTCTAGCTTGAAATCAAAGGTATAAAATCCCTCACAATCTGTATATTGGCCTTTATCTCCTATTACAACAACTGGATAATATCCATCTTTTCCCAATGTTTCAGCATTACTATCAAAATTATAACCTAATATACATGACCCATCTGGCATATCTTTTTTATATGGTGCCAGAACAAGATTGCCATTAATTATTTTTCCATATTGCATTTTATATCCTCTATTTTTCTATATGTGTCATAAATATTAAGGTAACTATATAACTTTTTCTTCTAAAACAAATATATCTGTTGTTGTTCCATTGCCTTGTTGGCCATAGCTATTTTTGCCACAACCATATAGTTTTCCTTTTGTATCCACATACCAAAAATGATATGCATCAGCTTGTTGAACTACATATTGGGCATCATCAGCTATTTTAACAAAAGTGTTATTCTTGTTCGTGTTATTAATGCCAAATCCATGGTATTCTCCATTTCCGGCACCATATAGCTCATTTTTATTGTTAATATAGAAGAAATTACGATAATTCCCGTTAAACGTTTTAACATCTTCAGCAAGCTTTGTAAATGTAGTAATAGAGGATATATCACCAATTCCAAAACTTCCATTACTATTTAATCCGGCGCCATATAAATTATTATTAGAATCAATATAAAATACAGAAGCTAATTCACATCTAAATTCTTTAATGTTTTCAGCAATTTTTGTATTTTCTGCAACATCATTTGTGTGCCCTAGACCAAATTGACCGAAACTATTTTCACCCCGACCATACAAATTATTATCATTATCTATAAATAATAAACTTCCATCATAAACAGAAAAAGATTTAACATTGTCGGCAATTTTGGCAAAACTGGTCACTTTTCCAGTGGAAGAATTGCTGATTTGCTTGTGACTGTTTTGCCCACAACCGTATAATTCGCCTGAGTTTGTTAAATAATATGTATTAAAACCAGAGCCAGCACAGTCAGCAACATTTTCTGCGACTTTATGGAAAACTAATTTATCTGTCGTAGTTCCGTCAGCTTGTATTCCATAAGTATTATCTCCAGCTAAAAATAATTCATCATCATTTGTGATTAACATCGTATTACTATAAACAGAGCGGTTATTGTTAATCTTTTTTATGTTGTTAGCAATATTAATAAAAGTATAAACGGGATTGGAAGAATTTATGCCTAAAGAACCATCTTGGCCATAAGTTCCATATACATCACCACTATTTGTTAAGTAAATACTAACCCAAGGACTTATAACGGCATCTTTTACATCATCAGATTGCTTTGTAAAAGTCAAAACATCTTCTACATTCCCATTCCCTTGTAATTCTTTAATCCCGCAATGATAAAAAGAGTTTTCTTTCAAAAAAGCAACATGATTTTCTGAGGCAAGAAATTTCGATGTTATGACTGCCGGTGGAGGAACATCACCCCCAGAAACATCTGGAGAAGATTCTCCCGAATAAATTATGTCTGCCTGTATTAAGCCTTGCCTATCAGGCTTTAATCCACCAGCTAATAATTTAGGCTTCGCTAAGCTCGATTGAAATATATCCATCATTATATGTGCTTTTTCTTATATATAAATCTCCATTTCCTTTTTTAAAGGAAACTTGTTGCCAAGGGGTTATAACATTAGCTTTTATTTTATTGTCAGGAACTCTGTCCAAGACGCAATAAGAAACTGGAGCCAATGAAACATTTTGAATTAAATAACACTGACCATCATTAACTCCATCTAATATAACCCGCTCATCATTATCTACTTTTTTTTCGCTGATATACATTTATTGTTTCATCCTAATATATTGTAATTTGCCATAACCATTTACATCTTTTTTGCCATATCCTCCATAGACTGATGCAGGATATCCAGTGTTAGAACCGTTCTTTCCGTTTGTTTCAAGCTCGATGTCAAAATAATTGTTAAAGGTACTATCTCGATTAACGGTAATGTGGCCACCTCTACCAGCACCACCTGAAGCGTTAGTACCTGCTTCACAACTTATAAGATTATACCAAGTATTGGGGCTATCCCAACTGGCTACTTGAAGATAGCTATAAGCATCTTGACCGCCTATTATAAAGCGTAAATAACATTTTGTGTTGAAATACATTTTACCAACAAAACCAGCAGCAGAGCCGGGATAGTTACAGCCGATATAACACCATTTTGTCGTATTGCCTCCACCTACTATCCAGACCTGATAAACTCCGGGTTTAGGAACTTTAATTGCTGCGGATGTAGTTGTAGAAGAAGGATTTCCAAGCTCGTATAAAACTTGCCCACGTTTGTATGGGTCAGAATTTCCAGAACCAAGCGGGTCAAGATAACAAACTATTCCCATTAATACTCAGTTCCTGCATCAGAGCCTAAAAATTGATTTGTGGCCCAAGTTTTACCTCTCCTAAAAACAACCCAATGCCATTTACCATCTGAAAAATCAGGAGCAATACCTGCAATCCAAAATAAAGAATCAGCTAGAGTAACAGTTTTAGCTCCAGAAGGGAAACAGAATCTAACTTGAAACGTATAATAAAATTTAGGATAAGTTAATTGACTTAAATCAAATGTAATTGTTGAGGCATCATTAATAAATAATTCATAAATTTCATTTGTATCTGTTAACTGAACAGTTACCGCTCCTGAACATTGGACTTGATGAAAATTTTCATAAGCTATTCTTTTAATTTTATCTGCATCGACACTTGCAGCGGAGGCAGCTGCGGCTTGAGCTTGCTTTTCCGCTTTAGCGGCATAATGTTTTGCACTATACATTGGGTCTGCCATATATATCTCCTAATTGACAAAATAATAACATATTTTGTCTAAAAAAGCAAGTACATAGATGCGGGATTACCCGATATTACGGGAACGGCAAGAGATGTAACATCATCTTCAACTACATCAACTATTGCAACGGGAGCTTTTTATCCTGTGCAAAATTCTGCTGGTGGGACTGGAGGAACATATAACGGGACAAATTCTTCCACCTCTTATTATAGAACGGGATTCGCAGCATCTAGGGTTAATTCTATTTATGGAAACTCATCTACTGTTACTCCTTTGACTTTAACCGCTATGTATATTATAAAATATTAAATATATATGTATATAATTAGTTATATAAGAAATACTTGTTGACAATAAATTCATTCAATGATATATATACAATATGTAGTGTAGTAGTGCTCGCAGCTCTGCGAGCAGGATAATATAAAGAAAGCTCAAATAGATTACTACATCTTAATACCCTTATCAACAACAAAAGCTTTTATTCAAGAGCTTTCTTCCGTTGTCGGAATCCCGGTTAACGGGTTGGTTTAAACAATAGTTGGAGGAATATCACACTTGCAGGGAACCTTGGTCCATGCATATATAACAATATATCTTGCAGAGTAGATTTATTTTCAGTATTTTTAAAGAGAATGTTTGGAATTATAAAATGGCTAATGTTTTTGATGTAGCAAAGTATATATTGAACTCTGTAGGAGGAGATATATCTACGATGAAGCTTCAGAAACTTTGTTATTATTCACAGGCTTGGAGTTTAGCTTGGGGAGAAACATTATTTAATGAAGATTTTGAAGCATGGTCCAATGGTCCTGTTTGTCGCGAATTGTTTAATATTCATAAAGGAAAATTTTACTTAACAGGAAGAGACATTCCTAATAATTTGTTAACCAATTTAACTAATGAAGAAAAATATGTTATAAATAAAGTTATAGAAACATATGGTAAATATAGTGGTTCTCAACTTAGCGAACTGATTCATGAAGAAACTCCGTGGAAGAATACAGAACAGAATCAAATCATCAATAAAGAAATGATGGGTGATTTTTATAGAAGTTTATAATATCTGAAAAATAAGAAATTTACCAATGACTCCTAATATTTAATTATATACATGGCCGTGATTGTTAAAGGAGTTACTGTATCTGATTTTCCATATATAGAAGAAACACCAGAATTATTTCCTGAAGTTCCACTCTCATTTACAAAACCGAACCATCCTGAACCAGACCCAACGCCATTATGACTTCCGCCCGAAACTCCCGGAGAAAGATATCTATATCCTATACCATGTGTGTGCGTAATATCGGGTAATCCCGCATCTATGTACACGCCAATTTGATTTGAACCTTTAATGTATCTTTCTCTTAAGTTCGGCAAGCCAAATGTTGTTGAGCCATTTCCCGGCCCAAAAGATGTCCCCAATAAGTCAAATAAACGTTTATATCTTGTTCTGCTTACATTTTGCCCATTACATTCAAGCCAACCTTTAGGAGGAGTTCCTCCCATATAGGCCATAATAATTCCGGCAGGAAGTATAGAATCCATTAAATCTTGGTCATTACTATCTATAAAAGAAAGAGGCTTTTTGAAATAGATATCAGTAATTTTTCCTGTCGAATCACTTGTAATATCCCCTATTATTATTCTATCTGTATAGTATCTTTTTTCTTCTAAAACATAATATCCGACTAAGTTTTTATCAGAATCATAAAAATATGTATCATTAATACCTATTCCAGTTGTAGACATAGCCATAGGAGCATTTCTAGATTCTGTTAGAGTTCTGACATATAATTTATCTACTTCCCATTCGATGTTTTTACGGGTTGTATCATCGTTGAACCCATTAGGGATAGCGATTATAGTTCCCGGTAAAGCAAATATAGAACTACCAATATAACCAAAACCGTTAAATGTTTTATCAATCGTTTCGTATTCATTTCCAGTAGGATTTAATACAATTGCAAAAGGGAATGAATATAAATCAGTCGATAATGAACTATCAGATTCGCATCTGTTAATCTTATTCGTACTAGTGTTATATACGAAAGAATTTGATGTAGCTTCAGGTGAATCCCCAGAAACTGATTTGTATAATAAAGCTTGATTTATTTTTTTTTGCGTATAATTATATGCAAATAAATATGGGTCCGTGCTCCAGCCTTCTCCTGAACCAGCACTTAAATCACTTTCAATTGTAACCTCTTCAAATGTTTCACTGCCATTAGGAACATAAACTTTGCTGCCTGCTTTCAAAGTAAGAATGCCATCGCTCAATTCTAATTTAATATTATTGGGTGCGCTCAATATGCAGTTTGAGACACGATTAGTTCCTAAATCTCCCGGTGGTCCTTTTTCACCTTGGTCACCTTTTAATCCTGTATTTCCGGTATCTCCTTTATCGCCTTTAGGAATAGTAAAATTAAATTGAGCGGCAGTTGTAGTTC